>Ga0209417_1000159_pt1 | contig 181924 bp, 184 predicted proteins | sample RifGroF2_FD_184002 | JGI IMG/M metagenome (GOLD analysis project Ga0209417, IMG submission 184002) | Groundwater microbial communities from Rifle, Colorado, USA - Groundwater F2 (SPAdes) (version 2) | ecosystem: Environmental > Aquatic > Deep subsurface > Groundwater | place: Rifle, Colorado... | reverse complement strand
AAATTCCTTGCGGAATCGCGGGGCGCTTTTTTGTTTTCACAAAAAAGCGTCTCTGCTCGCACCTCGTGGATTACTCCAGACGGGCGTTACCCGCTACCTTTTTCGAAAAAGTGTCCGGACTTTCCTCTCCGGCGCGAAGCCGGAGCGATTGGATAATTTGCCATGATAAATAACTAAAAATATACTGTAATTTATAATTATACTCTTTTTTTAGACTTTTGTCAAAATAAATCTCTATTTTTACCTATTAATAAGCCATTTCTTGCTTAAATGAGATCCATTCAGACTGACTTAATTTTAGCATAATCAGTATAAAATGTAAATTCCGAATCAGGACTGAAACATAAATCAAATAACATAAAACATAAAAAAAATAGAACTCCGCTTGCATTGCAAGAAGAGTTCATGAAAAATGTTTGGGGTCCACGATAGGATTTGAACCTACGGCCTCATCATCAAAAAAGATGCGCTCTAACCTATTGAGCTACGTGGACCACACACATCCTTAAAAATTTGGAGCTCCCCGCTGGACTTTTGCGATACCAGCATCTCATTCGTGAAAAGGACACGCTTTAAATTAAGCTATAAGGGAGCATTGATAAGTATTTTATAAATTTGACACGTCCCCTGATGGATTTGAACCACCGGTCTCATTTCTTAGAATAAATCCACATCGAAATCATGGCCTACGAAGGCATGATTTGGGTCCGCCAATGTGAGACTCTCTAATTTATCGATTTACTCTCTCAAAAACAATGAGGAAATCACCCTTTAGCAGAGGGGCGCTCTACCACTGAGCTAAGGGGACGTACAAAAAGTATAAAATAGAACTAAAAGGATACTAGCAAATTAAAAAACTCCTGTCAACACGATGGGTTGCCACAAGCTATTACAAAGCTACTCAGATGAAAAAAGACAATGCATTTCAGACCAGATCTCTCCATGCATAAATTTCCGAGTACAGAAATTTATTTAGTCGAGATGACAAGTTTCTATTATTTTGCACCAGTAGTAAGTTTGTCATTCCGACCGAATAAATTTATGTACTCATAAATTTAGTAGTGGAGGAATCTCGCATGCAATATTTTTACATCTCTTGTAGTTCCTTCATTAACTTCGCGTAAAACTTCAAGTTATGAATAGCTGCCAATCGCATGCCCAGCGGATCCCCTATCCTAAAAAGATGATTGAGATAAGCTCGCGTATGGTTTTTACAAAGCTCACAATCACAATTCTTATCTACCGGCTTAAAATCATTTTTAAATTTATTATTCCTAATACTCACCGTTTCATAAAAGGATTTTTTGGATTTTAGGTTTAAATTTTTGGATTTATTTGGAAATTGGAAATTGGAAATTGGAAATTTAGATTGTTTATTTCTAATAAACAATCTTCCGTGCCGTCCTTCGCGAGTTGGAATCACACAGTCAAACATATCCCAACCCATTTGATAACACCTCACAATATCTTCCGGATTTCCCACCCCAAGTGCAAAACGCAAAGATTTTTCCGGAATAAAACTAGCCGTAGCACGCAAAATCTTTTCCATAAATTTACCTTCGCTATCCACGTGCCTGGCCCCAAAACCATAGCCATCCCAATCTCTACCCACCTCATTACTCACCTCAATTAATCCATCTATACATCTTTTGCGCAAATCAACATATTCCCCTCCTTGCACTACCGAAAAAATAAACGGCCGAGTTTTATCATCTAATTTTCTTTTTTTAATCTGCTTGTTATACTCAATTAAACATCTCTTGGCCCAGCGAATTGTACGCTCTACAGCTTTGGAAATTTTTTCTTTTGAATAATTATTTGGTGGCGGATCATCAAAGCAAACTATCATATCCACGCCTAAATCAAATTGAATCTGAATAGATTTTTCAGGCGTAATAATATGCTTTTCTCCGCTAGTGGGCGAACGAAAAATAACTTCATTATCGGTAATTTTTCCCATGTTGGGATTTTTATGAATCAAAGAAAAAACTTGATATCCGCCACTGTCAGAAAGAAGCGGTTTGTGATAATTCATAAACTTATGCACTCCTCCCGCTTTTTTAATAGTTTCCATACCAGGCTGCAAGAAAAGATGATACGTATTTACCACCATCGGCACGATGCCTGATTTTTTAACATCATCGTTATTGAGAAATTTCACCAAAGCTCTGGTAGCGTCCGGCATAAAAAACGGAGTCTTAAGTACCCCGCTTTTTGTAACTATTTTTTTATGTCTGAAGTTACTCATTTCTAAATTAAGTTATCGATAATTTTTAATTATTTCAATATTTTCCATCGTAAAGGTGTCCTTGCCTGTAATTCTGACTTCTTGTTCAATTTTTAAATCATTTTCAGATTGATTGACCTCGGGTGTCATTCCTAATTGAAATTTAACCTCTCGAGAATTAGTTAGGTACCCCGCCCCATTTTCTACATTTCCCAAATTCCAAACTATTTCATTAGTTCTTTCATTAAAAGAAATATCGGCTCCTTGAGGGAAAACCGCTCCCTTCCACTTTAACCAAGTTGGAACAATTGCATATACTTTTAAATCAGAAACGGTGTTAGAAACATTTTTTAACTTCCAATGAACCGTATAAGTGGTCTCTTCTCCTGTTTTGGGTGGATTTGGACCATAATTCTTAATATCACCATCTTCATAATTAATCAAGTTTTCAAAAACAATTTTTGAATTAACTTTAGCCGAAACTGCGCTACTTATATTTTTAGCATTTCCCAAAGAATGATAAGCGACATCAGAACTATCAATTGTCGCCACAGCTTCAATTGCATAGTTTTTGTCTGCCGGATTTTTAATCTCTATATCTTCTTTAAGAGGAATGGATAAACCAATATAACCACTGTCGCCAGGTTCTAATCTACTTAGTTCCCTAAGGTCGGAAACTTTCCAAGTAAAATCTTTTGTAGCGCTATTGTAAGCCCCTTTTTCCAATTGCATTTTTTCGTAATCAAGAACAGGACTATCCAATTTTAATTTAACAATCACATCCTTAAATCCGATATTTCCTCTATTGGCATAAGTAATTTTATAATTTAGAGATCTCCCCAAATCAATATTTACAGAATTTTCATCATTTAACTTCAAATCAATAGCCAGTGGCGGAACAACTACCTTTATTACTTCTTCTAATTTGCTGTACACGATTTCTTTTCTGTCATTTTCATTTCTATAAATAATTGCTCTTATTAATTTAGTATCGTATTGCTGACCATCCACCTTACTTTTAACTATTATAGATCCTTTGGAGTTAACTCCCAAATCTCCCAAATACCAAGTATTGTTTCCACTGATTGGAGCAGGATTGCCACCTTGGAATATTAAACCATCTGAATACTCCAATTTTAAATTCAAACTTTCCAGCTTAACTCCTCCTTTATTTTCATAGCTTATTTCATATTCAATACTGGATTCATCTAATGCTTCCTTTGGAGTTTTTATGGTCAATTCGATAGGTGAACTGGAAATTCTTACTCCAAACTGAGAGGTGGCTTCGAAAAAACTATTAAAATTCTGGGCTTTATATTTTAAAGTAGGCTGCAAATAAACCATATAATTTTCTGCCGCATAAAACTTCCCTGAAATTTCTATCTGGTTATCTGAAAACGCTTTTAATTTACCTATATTTATCTTGATGTTTCTATCATTTTCTATTTCCATATTGGCGTTTTTTTCCGGGTAAAAATTTTCTGAGTGATTTAAATAAATAACAACATCTTCAAGCGCCACTCGATTTGAGTTTTTGTATTTAATCAAATATGTGGCATTTTTTGTGCTATCGATAACATCTGGGCCTTCTATTTCAATGCTTACTTTGTTTTCTGAAAAAGCTGTTTCTTTAAATTTTATTACACCCATATATCCCAAAGTCAAAACAACCACAAAGCCAAGTGCAATTGCTCCAACATAAATTGCCTTTCTCTTTTCATTATCAAGCCACCTAGAATAAAAATTTTCCCAGTATGATTTTTTCTCGGTGAAGGTAATATTTTCCGCATTGGCTGATTGCAAGTCAAATTCACTTCCAGAATGTCCTCTTTGTTCAATATGGGAATCTGGGTTGTATATTTTTTTTTCAGTATCTTTTAGCGACATAATTATAATAAAATGTTTATATTGTTTTTGTTTCAAAGCACATACTTGAATTTTAACAAAAAAATCGATACTTAACAAATCCATTTTATAAATTTTTTAGATATATGTTCAAGCTCTGTCGATTCTCTCCTTCCTATTTTCAATTTAGATAAATTTTTTATTTTGTTTTGAAAAATAATTCTGATAATTTTTATGGAATTATTGCTTATGGGCAAAATATTGTCAGTACCCACGGCACATTTTTCGCAGACTATCCCTCCCTGACTATAATCAAAAAAATTTCTATCTCTCGATAATCTCTGCTCGCATCTCACACATTTATTTATTTCTATTTTATATCCCGCTAAATCCAAAAATTTAAATATAAATCCTTGCGTTATAAGATTTTTATGGACGTCATCCAGTTTATTTCCAATTTTATTTAAAGAATCAAGATAATCTAAAAATAAGAAAAAAATATCAGTATCTTTTTCCTGATCATTTATCAAACGATTTATAATTTTAGCGGTTTTGAAAACTCTCTCTAATAAATCTAGATCATTTCTTATATTTTTAAAATTATTTTCCACTATCGAGCTGGCGATGTTTCCCATGCCTCGATTTTTCATTACAGTCAGATCTATCAAATAAAAATTTTCCAGATGTCCTGCTAGTTTAGACTTTGATTTTCTTACGCCCCTGGCAATCGCTGAAATCTTGCCCTGCTCTAAAGTATAAATATTATAAATACGATCGGTTTCGCCGATATCTTTTTTGTTTAAAATTATGCCTGTGTATTTATACTCCATATCTCTATCCCCCTCTCCCTTTGGGAGAGGGTTGGGGTGAGGGTTAATTTTTAGATTTTTCTAATATCCAACATCTTCTAATCCCGAACTTGATTCAGCATTTTCAAAAATGATGCCACCCCTTCAATTATACCGATAAAAGACTAAATTGTTAAATAAAAAAGGCTCTCGCTACAACTGTAGTGAGAACCCCTTATCTTGCCGAGATAATGAATCATGCTAATCCCGACGTTATGTCAGGGATTGTTATTGGTTGAAGATTTTTAAAAGATGAGCTACAATCTTCGCAGACCGAAATAAATCCCTCCTTTTCTCGTCGAGAATCGCAGATATAACCGGCTGATTTCTTCTGGCATACTTCACAATGGCCAGAAAGCGTGATTAGCGGCATTCTAAGAAAAGCTTTATTTTTCCTTCTCTCTATAAATCCCGTATTCTCATCTGATTCTTCTATTTTTTTCAGCTTGGCAGATAAGCATACCCCCAAAAGAATGATAGCAATAATAAAAACCACCGCTAAAACAAAGAGTTTTGCTGTATATTGATCTGTGTACATAAAACCTCCCCTGAGAGAAATTTATAAAATTTTCATTCGCCAAAATTTCTTTGCAAATATCCAATGATCTGCAAAAGCATTTGACAAACCATATATGATGCGACAATGACCACAATGGCCTCAATAGCGATTAAAATTCTAAATTCAACATCAGAAAAATAATCAATAATGCCACAATGAATTTTACAAATAATTCCAGCCACAAAAGGTATGCATACTGCAAAACAGACACATCTTGCCAGTAAATCACCAAATCTCCGCGCCTCTTCCTGGATTCTCCCGTCACAGATATTCATTTTTCTATTACCTCTTTATGGAAATAATAAGTTTTTCTCCATCGACTTCAAATTCTTTTTCAAGGTCAATTTCAGGAGACTTATCCTCTTTGGAAAGAACTTCATCTGCCAAAGTTTCTTTGGCGATGATGTCTTTCAGTTTTTCATTATCAAAAACTTCTGACATTCCACTATGCCATACTCTTATTCGATTGTCAACATCATAACCCGCTTGCTTGCGCATTTCTTGAATATATCGAATAATTTCCCTAGCCTGTCCTTCTAATTTTAATTCAGGAGTAATTTCTGTATTTAAGCCTATTTTATTTTCCCCATCCCAAATTACATTTTCAACATCTTTAACAGTTTCAACAACCGCAACATTTTTAACATTTACCTCCTCTTTTACAATATCTAAAAGTTCCTCACTTAATTCATAATTCATTATTCTTAATTCGTTCAAAGGTTGTCTTACTTTAATGGCACTCTTGGCTCGAAGTTGCAATCCAATATTTACAATTTCTCTTACCGCTTGCATATCAGCATTAATTTTTTCATCAATCAAACTTTCATCAGCCACAGGAAAATCCTCTAAATGCACAGATACAGGAACCCCCTCGCCCTCCGGGAGAGGGTTGGGGTGAGGGCTGGTCAAGTTTCTATAAATCTCCTCCGCAATAAACGGCGTGAAAGGTGCTATAACTTTAGATAATTGGACAAGCACATAATGCAAAGTCTGATAGGCTTCATTTTTATCTCCATCATTCTCACTCTTCCAAAATCTCTTTCGGCTGCGACGAATATACCAATTGGAAAGTTCGTCAATAAAATCCACAATTGGATTAACAGCATTAGGCACATTATAAACTAGCATATTTTCGTCAACTGTTTTGATTAGCCTGTGCAACTTGGAAATAATCCATTTATCCAATAAGTTGGATACTTTTGGCGCTCCATTTAATTTTTCTGGAGACCAATTATCTACATTGGCATACATCACAAAAAATCCATAACTATTCCAAAGTGTTTCCAATTTTCTCTGAATATCAGAAACATCCTTATCAATCAAGGCAAAGTCATCTCCATTTAAAAGTGGTGAACTCATCAATAAATAGCGAAGAGCATCTGAACTATATTGATCCAACAAAATATTTGAATCCGTGTAATTACCCAATGACTTACTCATTTTTTTACCGTCTGAACCGGCGATAGTTCCTGTAACAATTACGTTTTTAAAGGCTTCTTTACCAAAAATTCCCACTGAAATAGCATGCAGATAATAAAACCAAGCACGTATCTGACCCACATATTCAGAAATAAAATCCCCTGGAAAATTCTCCTCAAATTTTTCTTTATTTTCAAAAGGATAATGAAATTGAGCAAATGGCATTGAACCTGATTCAAACCAGCAATCCATTACTTTTTCAATTCTTTTCATTTTTATGCCATCTAATTCAAACTCAATTCTATCCACATACGGCAAATGATAATCAGGAAGTTCTTGTCCGGAAAGTTCTTTTAATTCAGCATAACTGCCAATTACTTTTTCTACTACCGTTCCGTCTTCTTTTTTGCCTCGCCAAACAGGAATTGGAGTCGCCCAAAAACGATCCCGGCTTAAATTCCAATCAGGCGCAGTTTCAACTGTGTTTTTAAATCTCTTCTCTTTAAAATGTTCAGGAAACCAATTGATATTTTTATTTTGCTCAAGCATCTCGGATCTTTGTCCATCAATATCCATAAACCAACTTGGATGCGCTCGATACATCAATTTTGTCCCGCATCTATGACAGTGAGGATAATCATGCTGAATGTAATCAATATGCATTACCGTCCCTTCCTCTTTTAATGTCTTGGCAATTTCTTTGTTTACCTCCCAAACATTTTTCCCTTCCCATCTGCCATCTATATACATTCCATTTTCATCAACAGTATTTATCACTGGAAGATTTTCTTTTTTGGACATTGCATAATCGTCTTCTCCAAAAGCTGGGGCAATATGCACGATACCTGTTCCGTCTTCGGTAGTAACAAAATCAGCTCCAATAACTCGGTGGGCATTTTCTCCATGATTTTCAAACAGTGGTTCGTATTTTAATCCGATCAAATCACTTCCCTTGATATCATCATGAACAATTTCAATTTTATCATCCTTGAATAATTTACTAACGCTATCCCTGGCTACGATTAAAAGCTCTTTGATATCATTAATCCTAAGTGCTGTATAATCAACGTCCGTGCCAACTGCCAAAGCCACATTAGCTGACAATGTCCAAGGAGTAGTAGTCCAAGCAATCATATATACAGCATTTTTTGTTTTATATTTTCCTCCTGCCCACTCTTGATCGGCTTTTAAATGAAATTTTACATAACTCGACGGATCAGTTACCACCTTATAACTATTATCCATAGCCACTTCTGCTTTAGAAATCGGGGTTGCACAACGAGTACAATACATCAAAACTTTTTCTCCTTCATAAATTTTTCCTTTTTCATGCAAAGTTTTAAAAGCCCACCAAACACTTTCCATGTATTCCTTGTCCATGGTCTTATAGGCGTTTTTAAATTCCACCCAGCGTCCGATTCTTTCAATCGTATCTTCCCATACGCTTCCACCCTGCACCATTTCGGCGTGGCAAGTCTCGATATATTTTTCTAATCCAATTTTTGGAATATCGCGTTTATCTTTGATGCCCAATTTCTTTTCTACTAGATTTTCTGCAGGCAACCCATGACAATCCCAACCCCAACGTCTTTCGACGTGTTTTCCTTTCATAGTCCAATATCTCGGCACCACATCTTTTACAATCGAAGAAAGTAATGTTCCATAATGAGGCACTCCAGTGATAAATGGAGGCCCATCATAAAAAACATAAGCATTTTTTTTGTCTCTCTGATTAACAGATTTTTCAAATGTCTTATCTTCTCTCCAAAAATTCAAAACCTCTTTTTCCATCTCTGAATATTTTTTTCTTAAATCCACTTTTTTAAACATATATTTTATAAAAATTTTAATTATTACCTACTTGCATCTTACTACCGTACACTAGAGTACAGTAGGATTTTACTATTTCAAAAATACTTAGTTATTCTTTTTAATTTTTTGTACAAATCAGTTTTTTCTTTCATCTTATCCATTTGTTCCACCACTTTTCTAATCTCTTCTTTCTGCTTTTTATTGGAATTTTTTATAATATTTTCCAACACGATTTCTGGCCAGTAATACATGGGATATTTTTTCTTTATATTGGTGAAGCTTCTTTTATAATAATCATCTTCTTTTACGACATCTTTACCTTTAGTAATCTCTACTGCTTTGCGATATCCTTCCCCAGAAATATTTAACCATTCATGGACTCTTGCAATTGTTCCGTTTCCAACTTTTAATTTTTCTACTATTTCATCATAAGGAAAACCGTCCAATATCATTTCTGCCACCTTTAATCTTTTGGAAATCATAGCTACTTCATTAGCAGTCAACAAATCACTCAGTAAATCAGACACCTCGTCTGGTTTTTTTATTTTGGAAATAGCTAAACATAGCTTATAAAACATTTTTCCAACTTCATCTTTTTTTAAATTTTTAGTACTTTCTGTCATAAAAATATGTAAATTATTTTTAGCATTTTACTACCGTACACTAGAGTACGGTAGTATTTATCTTTTTTGTATTTTTGTAAAATTTTTGTAATTTTGTAATAGTAAAAAATAAAAAAGCCTTAAACACATAAAATGTTTAAGGACGCATGTCACGTCGCTTGGGAGCAACTGTAAACAATCGTGGTACCACCTTAATTTAGTAGCCAGTAGTTTGTAGCTAGTAGTTTGTAGTAAAATACAAAATACCAAATACATAATACTAATTACCCTTATTTCTGCTATCACGGGCTTACCCGATGAGGTCTACTGTGTCGCGCCGAAGCCTTGGCGAAGGCGGATTGCCTATCAAGAACTTTGCGATACATTTCTTCTCACACTCTCTCGCTTTCAAACGAATTCAAATGGTGATAACCACCCTACTAAAGAGTTATGTTCAACAAATTTATACTACATTAAAAATATCTTTTTGGCAAATAAATATTGACATACGGAGGATTAAGCGCTATTATACTATGTCGCAATTCCGCGACTACCACAAGAAAAGGAGATAACCATGCGAGCTTATATCAGTAGTGCTTTATTTGAAATTGTTAACGGAGCGCTTGTCTTTCGAGGTGGAGATTACCGTCCCGAATACAAACATAAGGAGAAGACGCCACAACTCTTGTGCCTTGGGGAAACAGGCATTCTTCTTGGTCTCGTCGATGGCAAGCCCCAGCTGACAGTTCCCGAAGGCCAGAATGCTGAACTTTTGCAGTCCGATTACGCATTCAAGGATACCGAAGACATACGGCGTATTGAAGGAAAGTTCGTCGAAGTGCGGATCCGTTGATTCCGCCACCCCAGTTTACCACGTCCGCCTAGTAGGAAAACCAAACGGCGGGCGTTTTTTATGAAAAGAAAACTTAAAAAAACTGAATTAAAAAATAAAGAAACTTTACAATTCGCTAAAATAAAGATTTTTTTGGTCTTTTTCTGAAACTATGGGTTTATCAATTCCATATTCTTTAAATTTCCAATCGATATTTAAATCTTTATCATCCCACATTACTCCTCGTTCGGAAGCTGGATTATAAAAATTAGTGCATTTATAACTAAAAATAGTATCATCTTCCAAAGAAAGAAATCCATGTGCCAGTCCTGGAGCAATCCAAAGTTGCTTCTTATTTTCTCCTGAAAGTTCTATCGCCACATATTGACCGCGAGTAGGAGAGTTTTTGCGAATATCCACTGCCACATCTAAAACTTTACCTTTTATAACTTGAACCAATTTTCCCTGAGCAAAGGGTTTCTTTTGAAAATGCAGACCTCTCAAAACCCCCTTAGCCGATGAAGAAAGATTATCTTGGACAAAAGGTAAGATCATCCCAGCCTCCTTATGCTTTTCCAAATTATAAGTTTCAACAAAAAAACCTCTTTCGTCTCCAAAAATCTTCGGCTCAATAATTAAAACTCCATCAATGTTTGTTTTTGTGATATTCATATTTTTATTTTATGTTAGTAAATTAATATATTTTAAAAAAATTAAATTAGGCACTATTTTAAGGTAGTCTTTATAAAAAATAATAAAATTGTATTATGAGCAATAAACACGCCAAACAATCAACATTGATAAAAATTTATCAAAGTATTGTTTTTAATAATTTATTGCACCAGCAATTGTTCCTCCTTATTTAAAAAGATTAAGATTCAAAAACTATTTTAACAAAATTTATCTTTCCAACCTTAAGTATTTTTCCATTAAATTTATCTTTCGTCAAGACCAACTCTCCAACTGGAATTTTCTCTCCATCGATTGAAACTCCTCCCTGCTCAATTTTTCTGCGCGCATCACTCTTGCTAGTAGCAAATCCTGCCTTCATGATAAAATCAATTAAACTCTCCCCCTCGCCTCCCGTTAGTTCAGCGATATCTTCTGGCAATTCTTTTTTGGAAAAAGTATTCACAAAATACTCCTGGGCCTCTTTTGCTTTTTCCTCTCCATGATAAATTTTTACAATTTCCCAAGCCAATCTCACCTTCGCATCGCGAGGATTCTCCAATTTAATCATCTCTTCAATCTCAGAAAGTGAAATTCTGGTACAACCCACGGCCAAAGGTTTGATCATTCCATCTGACTGAGCCATTATCGCTCCAAAAAGATTATTAGCGTCTAAATTTAAGAAAACTCCGGTTCCATTGGACTTGGACATCAAAATCCCGGTTTTTTCATCAGCAATCAGTTTTGTGGCAATAACTAATTTATCTTTATTCTTTAATTTTTGCATCAATGTCCTTCCGGCTAAAGCATTGAAAATCTGATCTGTTCCGCAAAGCTCCACATCCACATCCATCGCCACACTATCATAACCTTGCATCAGGGGATACATAAATTCATGCACATAAATCGGACGGCCTTCTTTCATTCTTTTGTCAAACATATCCCGCTCCAACATTTGCTGAACTGTAAAATTACTAGCCAATTCTAAAACTTGGGCAAAATTTAATTTCCCTAGCCACTCGGAATTATATTTAATTTGAAAAGGATTTTCTTTGTCATCAAAACTAGCGATATTTTTAATTTGCTCTTTCCAATTTTTAATATTTTCAGCCACATCCTCGGGAGTCTGCCTGATTCTAGTAGAAGTTTTATCGCTCGGATCTCCGATCATTCCCGTAAAATCGCCAATTAAAAATATTACTTCGTGCCCCAATCTTCTAAAATCTTCCAAGATCATTAAGCCTTGCGCGTGTCCCAAGTGCAATGATTTTGCCGTAGCATCAAAGCCCATGTAAAATTTTAATTTTTTCCCACTCAACAATTTATTGCGAAATTCTTCTTTGGTGGGTAAAAATTCTGCCAACATCCCTCTTTCTAGAATATCATCCACATTTTTTTCCAATTCTTTTTTATCCATATTCAAAATAATTAAATAAATTTAAGCAGCTTTATTGTAACACTAATGAATGTTGATTTCAACATTCATTAAATAATCAATGTTCAATACTCAATAACCAATAAATTCACAATAGTCAATTTATCAATAAAAAATAATTGAAAATTAAATATTGGATATTGAATGAATTTTGGATATTGAGCATTGAATATTTAAAAAACCTCTGTTTTTTGCCAGAGGTTCCCTATCTTTTTTATATCAATCTTATTTCAACAATTCTTCGATCTGTCTCTCCAAATCTTCCCGCTTGCCATTGTTATCCAAAATCACATTTGCCTTGTTTCGCAGCTCTCCAATAGTCAGTTCAGCCTCTCTTTGAGCATCCAGCTTAAATTCCTCAAACGTTTTATTTTTATCATCTGCATTTTCCCCTCTTTGAATTATGCGCTCATATCTTTTTTCTAAACTCACATCGATAAAAACCAATTTAAAATCAGGATTTTCTTTTAAAAATTCAATATCCGCAACTCTTCTGATGCCATCAATTACAATGATATTATTATCATCACTTTGCGTGTCCCTGGCCATAACCTTGGCAAAAATATTTTCTCCATAAGTATTTCGAAGCATTGAAGAAGTTTGTTGCAAAGAATCGCGAGAATGCTCGATATAAAGCCTGTCTAAAACATCTCTTATAATAGTAGAAAAACGATGAGTAGAGGCGTTATGATTCTGAGCCAAATAGTCAACCACAGTTCCCTTACCGCTAGCTATTTCTCCCACTAAACCTAAAATTAATTTTGCCATAAAGTTAAAAAAGAGACTTTAAAAGTCTCTTAAAATATTATTTATTTTTCATTTCCTCTACCACCATATCTACTTCTCTCAATAAATTATCGAGGTCTTTATCATTTTGAATTACAAAATCAGCTTTTTCTTTCATCTCTGGCACATATTTTTCCGTTTCCATTTCACCTTCTGTTTCTACGAATTTTTCGAAACTCATAGCATCATCGCTTTTTTCTCCGCGATTAACGGTTCTTTCCCAACGAAGTTTCTGGGGCACATCAATAAATATTATATAACTATCACTGTATGATTTTACAAAATGAAAATCTTCCCAAAATCTAACGCCGTTAACCATAATCATTCCCTCTCCATTATCAATTCTTTTGCGCAATGCACGACTTAAGATATCATCACCAAATCTATTACGAAATTGTACAGCTAACCAACCCTGATCTTCCTTAGAAAATTTATCAAAGTAAATGGACAATGTTTCTTTTAGCGGGTCAGCAAAACGCATTTTTTGTACACCATGTTTTTCCTCCAAATAATCAGCCACCGTATCCTTACCTGATCCTGTTGCTCCTACAAGTCCGATTACTATTCTCTTTTTTTCCTTCTTTGTCATTTTGTTATAAATTTGATTATGAATTATACCTCCGTTAAAACAACAATACTTATTTTATAAAAAACTAACAAATAAGTCAACAGGGGCAATTCAAAAAACATATTAGCATTTAACATCTTAACATTCAAAAGAAGCCAGCTTACTTGCCCCGTAGCGAATACTTTATGATTAACTGTGTGGCTCAAATTACAAATTTGAACTCCTCAATATGATAATAAAAAATTAGATTTGGGTGTGAACGTGGGCTATTCGCTCACACCAATCAAAGATAGAATTTTTCTTACTCTGATTTATCAAGATCTTCCAAAAAACAATTAAATGGTAACGATGGATGTCCTTTTTCATCCAAACACTTAACTCTCTTCATTAGTCTTTTTATGCCACCCGGCCTAGGCCTTCCTATTATTAGCCGTCTTTCGGACTTCGCATGCGGATATATTTTTTTCTCTCTCATCGGTTTTCTCCTTTTTCCATCAATATTAGCCCAAATCTAATTTTTTATTATATTTTAAAAATACACAAATAAATTTATTTAAAATTCAAAACCACAATCTCACTTCTGCCCGAAGTTCGCATCATTGGCCCCCATGTGCCTGTGCCAGAAGAAGTGTACATATTAAAATCTCCTTCCTTGTTTAAGCCGCTATGATATTTTCCATAAATCCAATAAGTAATAATCCCAAAAGGAAATATTTGACCCCTATGAGAATGTCCCGCTAATTGCAGATCAATTCCCAAATCTTTTGCCATTGATGCAGAATTAGGATTATGATAAAGCAAGATATTTGGCTTTTGATAATCAAGATTAGCTACTTTTTTTATTTTATCCGAAAAGTTTTCCCGCTCTCCCCTTTGGGGATAACTTATGCCCACGATTTGAACACCATCAATTTCCACCGTCTCATTATTTAAAATTTTAACGGATGTTTCTCCCAATGACTCAGCCGCTCTTTCCACTCCCAAATAAGTTTCATGATTTCCGGTTACAAAATAAATTCCATTTGGTGCTTTTACATCATTAAGAGAATCAACTAGGTGAATCAATTGTCCATCCATACCATCAAACAAATCTCCCGTGATAAAAACCATATCCGGTTTTTCTTGGTTTATTTTATCCACTATATTTTTTAGGAAATTTGACCTATAGATATGCCCCAAGTGCACATCAGAAATCTGAACTACTTTTTTATTTTTCCATTCTTGGGGCAAATTTTTTATCTCCACAGTCACATTTTTTATTTTTGGATTATAAGCATTCCAAAATCCCCAAGCCGATAAAACAATCATAAAAACAATAGAATAAATAGCTAAATATTTATAATCAAAATCATAACCAAAAAACTTACTTGCCCCAAACACAATCCATGATACCAAAAGCGCCATGGATAAATTCCAACCCGCTCCTACCCAAAAACTAAAAATAAAATAAATCGCCCTGGATAAAACCCCATTATTATAATGAGCCAAAAAAGAAGATAAAATAAAACTGAAACTCAAAAATAAAAGTATTCCCGCTAACCACAACTTAACGGAAGAATTGGCAATATTTAAAAATTTAACCAAAGAAAGATAAATAAAAAAATGTCCCCCCAATAAAATAGCAATTAAAATAAGTATAAAAATAAGCATCGTTAGAATATTCATAGTATTGACTTTTCTTTGTAAAAATGATATAATTTTAAGCTGTACCTATAAATATCATACACCAACTCAACTAAAAGTTAAAGGAGAAAAATCATGTCCAAAGAAACAGCTCAGTTCAATTGCAAAGAAGAAAAAGGATGTGCTGGAATCGTTGTTGTATCCACAGAAAATTTGGTAAGATTCGGAGGACGTGGATGCAGAGGGCTCTCTCCAGATTTCTATCTCTGCGACACCTGTGGTAAACTGCATGAAGAAGATGGAACTCCTGCCAAAAATCGTGGCGGGGATCCCTTCTTCTGTATAAATGGTCGAATTGGCGTAAGGAAAGAAGACGGCACAATGCTGTATTTCTAGCAAAATCAGCTCAATTAGGCAATCCAGAATCCATCCGGATTTCGTCGAAACGAAATCCGGATTTTTTATTAACCAGATAAACCACCGCCTTTAGGCAGTGTGTGCGTTTACACTGTAAGGCTTTGCCACCAAAGGTAAGTACTCTTAAAATTGCAAGAAGAATCTTTGTACTTGGATAAAAAAGAGAATAAATAAGAATACTCAAATAAAAATTTTTAAATAGAGTATGATATCATTACTCTTAGACTCAATTAATGCATAGCGAATATTCACATAAAAACCAAAATCACCCATAAGGCATTTTGCAGAAACTTCCTTTTGTGGACTGACTTAAGCCCGCTTAAAGCGGGCAGGATAGAAACCACCAGCATCGCTGGTGGTTTTCATTTCACATTCATATTTTTCACTATTTTCCCTTTTTAATAAACTATTCTTTAAATACTTTCCAAAATTTTAAAAATGAGAAGATATGATTTTTTTATTCCAAATTAAGCTTTAAAAATCTACCCACACTTCCCCTAAGAGTCAGAGGCTGGACCGTAATAAATTCAGCCATGTAGCCTTCGACAGTTTTACTTTCAGACAAGTGAGAATGTCCACTTAGGACATATTTTATATTTTCGTTTTCTTTTACTATTTCCAAAAATGGCCCAAATGCCCCTACGATATCAGTAGAGTGCACAGCAAAAGGCGGTTCATGCATAGCTACTAAAACTTTTTTATCTGTTTTCAACTCTTCCTTAAACCAATCTAGTTGAGTTTGAGAAATTTTGTTATCTTCATTAGTGTCCAAAACAATCACTCTCCAATTCTCCTTATCAGTTGAATAATATTTCTTAGCAGAAAGATAATTATATTTTTTGTTAGTATCATGATTTCCTTTTACAAATAGAGCTTCTCTTTTTTTCTTATTAACTACTGTTCTCATCTCTTTGTAAAATTTATAATCTTTTTTTGATCCATTAATATTATCTCCTAAGATTAAATACAGACCGGCCTCATCTTTAATAAAATTTCTAAAATTTTTCTTCCATTTTTTGGGATAAGTTATATTCCTCACCCCATGTTCATCCCCCTTATCTCTTTTACTTTGCTTGCCGGCATGCAAATCGCTTGTTACATTTAACATAAAAGCATTGCAAAAAACAGGAAACACCAAACCAAAGATTAAAACTAAAATTAACTTTTTCATAATATTTATTCTAATTAATTAAATAGATAAAAGTACTTATCACGCAATAGCTCACATAAAATCATTTTCGAATTGGAAAATAAGAAACTCTAAAATAAAACAAAACTGAAGATTTAAACCTTCCTATTCTTACGTAAAAAAGTTATTTATTTTATTTTACTCTTATTCTCGAATATTTGCCAGAAAAAATAATAAATTATCAAATTCAATGACATATTTATCCGTGCATTAAATACCCTGCCTTATCTTATTAAAAGTAATAAGTATATACCTAGGTATATACTTATTTTATCGAAATTCTTTGAATTGTTCTATTTTCCCATTTTTCTACGAATAAAGGCTGGGATTTCAAGTTCATCATCGCTATCATCATTGGCATTTCTTGAAACTGTCGGGTTAGTTCTTTTGGGCTGTATTTTTTCTTCAATTATCATCTTGCTTTCCATTTTTCTGGTTGGAAAAACAACTTTTTCTGCGATATCTTCCTCCTCTATTTCATCTACAGTTCGATCCATCACCATTATTTCCTCTTTTTCTATAATATTATTTTTTCTCACTCTGGCGATCATATCCGCAGGAGAATCTCCATACTCATCAGTATCAAAACCAGTAGCTACCACCGTTATGTGCAAATCCCCTTTTCTCACCTGATCATCCGTTACTGCTCCAAATATTACTTTAGCATTCGGATCAACATTTTCGGTGATAATATTAGCAGCCTCGTTAATCTCGAGCATTGTCAAATCACTTGAACCGGAAACATTAAATAACACACCCTTGGCTCCATCAATTGATAATTCCAAAAGAGGGCTGCTAATTGCAGCTTTGGCGGCTTCTGCAGCTCTGTTTTCTCCGCTAGAAATTCCAATTCCCATCAGGGCACTACCACTATCAGCCATAATCGCTCTCACATCAGCAAAGTCCACATTAACGATTCCAGGCTTAGTAATCAAATCAGAAATTCCCTGCACTCCTTGTCGAAGCACATCATCCACAATCTTAAATGAATTTATCAAAGTAACTTTTTTATCAATTATTGAAAGCAATCTGTCATTATGAATTGTAATGAATGTGTCTACTCTCTTTTTTAAATTTTCCAAAGCTTCATTGGCGATTGATTGTCTTTGCGCACCTTCAAAAGCAAAGGGTTTCGTAACTACTGCCACAGTTAAAGCTCCTAATTCCTTAGCAGTTTCAGCCACAACCGGACCTGCTCCAGAACCAGTTCCTCCTCCAAGACCGCAAGTGACAAAAACCATGTCTGTACCTTTCAAAACTTCTTGAATTTCATCTCTGTTTTCTTCAGCGGCTTGTCTTCCGATTTCAGGATTCATTCCCGCTCCCAAACCTTTGGTTAAGTTTTTACCAATATGAACTTTTTCAGCAGCTCTGGAATGATGAAGAGCTTGTGAATCAGTATTAACTGCCACAAATTCAACGCCTTTGATGTTTGAATCAATCATTCTGCTCACTGCGCTATTACCGCTGCCTCCCACTCCAACTACTTTAATTTTTGCAAAAGTTTCTATATCAGGTTTAACCTCAGCCATATATTTTTTAAACAATTATTGATAAATCCAATTTGTAACAAATTAGCTTCTCAACAAGAATAATTTTTAATTTTGTGTTCTTAGTATCTAAATTTATCACAGTTGACTGCTCTATGTCAAGTAATCCCTATGGGAGAAAATTATCTGTCCAGCGCTTTATCTTTCCACCAATTTTTTTAATATTAATTTTATCAGAAGAAAAAAATTGTGTGTACTTGTGATGATTTTTATTTCTGAGCGCATTATTATAGGAATTAACCAATAATCCCACTACGGTAGAAAAAGATGGAGAATCTATCTTATCTAAAACTCCAGTTACATTAGTGGGGTAACCGGTTTTCGCCGGAAGTCCTAAAATATTTTTAGCAAAAGAAACAATCCCTGGCAATTCTGATCCGCCTCCAATCAAAACGACTCCGGCGGGCAAAAGGCCGGCTTTGCCAATTGTTTTTAAATGATCATGTATCATTTCAAATATTTCAATTAATCTCGCTTCAATAATTTCTGCCACATGGTGTCTCAAAACGGCACCTTCTTCTTTTATATCAATATCTGACAACTCAATAATATCACGCTTATTTACTTCATCTGGAAAAGCACTTCCATATTCTAACTTTATTCTTTCGGCGACATCAATTGATGTTCTCAGTCCGATAGCTATATCATTAGTTATGTGTCCCGCTCCAATAGGCAAAACGCTTATATAGGTCAACTCGCCCTCTTCATATATTGTTATAGATGTTGTTCCGCCCCCAATATCAATAATAGCCACCCCTAACTCTTTTTGGCTCTTATCCAAAACAACTGAAGCTGCCGCTATCGAATCAACAGCCATTTCATCTATATTAACATAGTGACCCACACTTTTGGCTAAATTACCGATATGAGTCGAAGAATCTTCTATAGTAAGAACATCCGCCTCTAAGCGTATACCCTTTAATCCCAATGGATTTCTTATTTCGCCCTGATCATCTAATTTATAATTCTTAGCTATAGAATGAACTATTTCGCTATTTATAGGCATGGCTGCGTTTCTGGCTGCTTCTAGTACTCTTTGAATATCCTCCTCCTCAACTGTTCCGTTGGCTCTACCGATAGCCACTACTCCCTTGGTTTTTTGTAATTTTATTTCCGTTCCGCCTATTCCCAAAATGATATCTTGAACTCGACAATCAATCATGCCTTCTAATTTATTAATAACCTCACTGACCGCCATAGAGGCTTCCTCTATATCGATAACTGATCCGCGCCTTATCCCTCTTGATTTAACGCCGGTTACCCCCAATATCTGAACCTCCCCTTCGGTGTTTATCTGAGCAGCTGCGGCTCTAACGTTAGTAGAACCCATGTCCAAGCTAATTATAGTATTGTCTTTATTTGACATAAAAATTAGAAATAGAAATTTAGCAAATTAAATATATAAGGTAAAAATATAAATAGTCCGACTAAAATAGACATGATAGCTGATATCAAAACAACGCCCGCTGTAATATCTTTTATTAAACGAGCAAAAGGATGAATGCGAGGTTCAAGTATGTCCACCACTCTCTCCACTACCGTATTCATCAATTCAGTAACTAGTACCCAAGTAATCAGAAATACAACTATTATAAATTCCCAAATTTTTATGTTAAAAACCAAAGAAAGGAAAACAATAAAAATAGCAATTATTAATTCTATCCTAAAATTACGTTCATTTTTTATAACATATTGCAAACCTCTGACAGCGCAATTTAGACTAGTTTTAAACTTGTTATTTTTAATATTCTCCATAAAAAGTTATTTTTTTATTTTATATTATTTTTTAAATTTATGCGCAAGCATAATCAGCTACACTTTTCTGTAATGCAAACATTTCCTCTGTGTGATCAAATCCTAGCAAATGCAATACGCCGTGACTAAGTACCTCGGAAAATTCTCTTTCAAACTCAATATTTTTTTCTTTGCAATATTTTTCTATATCCTGGCAACAAATCAATAGTTCTCCCAAAAAAATATCTTCCTCTTTTTTATTTTTCAATTCCTCAATTGAATTAAAATCACCAAAAGAAAGAATATCTGTAGAAGAATCCTTGTTTCTATATTTTTTATTTATTTTCCTTATCTCCTCCTCTGAAACGATTGCAATACTAATCAAGACATTTTTTTTAAAAAAATTTCCCAATGGAGATCTTTTAATTGTCTCTGCTATTATTAATTCTAACTTTTTTTGACTAAATTTACAACTATCTAAATTATTAATTTCTAAAATAAGCTTCATATGTCTATTTAATTTTTCCAAATTCTTCCTCGACGATCTTCCTAACTATATTTCCATCAGCCTTACCTTTCAATTTTCCCATTATGCTTCCCATAATTTTACCCATGTCGCTTCCGCTGGCGTTTTCCAATCCCGCCATCTCCTCTTTTACTATTTTTACTATCTCCTCTTCAGTTAATTGAGTTGGTAAATAATCAGACAAGATCTCAATCTCTTCCTGTTCTTTTTGAGCCAATTCAGGTCTCCCCCCTGTCTCATATTGACTGGCGCTATCTTTTCTCTGCTTTACGGCTCGCATTACTACTTCCACTATCTCTTCATCGCTAAGACCCACTTCTCTTTTCCCTTTCTCTATTTCTACATTTTTTATCATACTATCAATCATTCTTAAAACATCTCTCTTCTGAGTGTTTCCAGACTTCATTGCCTCTTTTAAATCTGTTTTTATTTTTTCGTAAATAATTGACATAATTTTAAACAGTGCAAGCAACATAAAAAAAATATGTCACTTGCACCATTATGATATTTAGTTCATTTTTCTTTTAATGTTTTTTAAAGCTTCATCGTCAAATCTATCCAGCTTCTTTAATTTATCAATTTCTTTTCTAATTTTAACTTTATACATCGCTTCTTGGCGTTGTTTGATTTTAGTTTTTTTAGATGATTGAAAACGAGATTTTCTAGCCTCCATTAAAACACCGCTTTGCTGAATGCGTCTTGAAAATCTTCTTATTAAACTTTCTGAACTTTCTCTATCCTTTTTTCTTACTTGTATCATTTATAAAACCCCCTTTCTTTGTTATACAACATTCGTTGTATCGCTAAATTTTCTAAACAATAATAATAGAAAACTGAGCGATACAACAAAATAATGTAAATAAATTTAATTATATATTATTAATTTTCTTCTTTTTGATAATCATCGGCTTAGATTTCAAAATCTTCTTCATGGCATTGAGAACTTTTTCTTGAGGAACAGTTTCTTGAGTGCCAGTAATCATATTCTTCATTATCACTGTTTCATCCAAAGCTTCTTTCTGACCGATTATTATCGTCATTTCTACTCCCAATCTGTTAGCGGTCCTTAATTGAGATTTAAGACTTCCCCTTCCAAAGCTTTCTGCAATCAAAATTCCATCTCTTTCTAAATCAGAAAATAATTTTAAGCTTTTTTTCTTAGCCAAATTTCCCAACTGAGCGATAAAAATTCTTGGCTTTGGATTTTCATAAGACTTTGCTTTTATTCTTTTCATCTCCAAAACTAATCTATCAATTCCTAGCGCAAAACCTATAGCTGGGGTTGGCTCACCACCCAAACTTTCTATCAATTTATCATATCTTCCTCCTCCGCCTAAAGACTTCTTCTTACCTTCTTCATCAGTAGACCAAATTTCAAACACAGTTCTTGTATAATAATCAAGACCTCTTACTAATTGAGGGTTAATTGCATATGGCAATTCCAACTCGTCCAGATATTCCAATAAACTTTTAAAATGATCTCGACAACCATTGCAAAGGTGATCGACTGTTTGAGGAGCATTAGCTGAAACCTGCACACATTTATCCTCTTTACAATCTAATATTCTAAGAGGATTAGTTTTTAATCTTGCTTTGCAGGTTTTGCAAAGTTTTTTCTTTTTGGATTCAAAATAACTAACCAACATATCTATATATTCTTTTCGGCAATCAGGGCAACCAATACTGTTTACTTGAAATTGAACATTTTTTAATCCCAAGGCTCCTAAAATTCGGTAAGCCAATTGAATGAGTTGAGCATCCAAAACAGAATCCTCTTCTCCAAAAATATCAAAATTTGCCTGAAAATGCTCGCGATATCTTCCTTCTTGCGGTCGATCATATCGATAGACAGGTCCGATGGAGAAAAGTTTAACCGGTTTAGGCAAAACATTCATTCCATGCTGAATAAAAGCTCGAGCAACTCCAGCGGTTATTTCCGGCCTTAAAGCCACCTTGTCCTTTCCTTTAGTTACAAAAGTATAAATCTCTTTATCAATCAGATCGGTTCCTTTTCCAATAGATCGGATAAACAAATTTGAATACTCTAAAACAGGAATATCTATTCGACCAAAGCCATATTTGGGATATTCTTTATCCAAGACCATTCTCACCCTATTCCAATATTCTTGTTCATTGGGAAGAATATCTCTCATTCCTCTAGGCGGTTGCATCACTATCGGTTCTTGGACTATTTTCTTTCCAGCTTTAACAGAAACCTTTTTTACAGATTTTTTTAAAGGTTTCACGATCTTTTTAGAAACATTTCTTTTGCTAGAAACTTTATTCTTAATCGGTTTTTTTGACATATTTTTAACTACCAAAAATTAACTACTGAATTAAACTTAGTTTACAAATAATTTTACATCGTTTATCGGCCAAGCTCTCAACAAAACTCTTCCAACAACATCACTGCTTTTTATGGGACCCCAGGTTCTTGAATCTGAACTGTGATTACGATTATCTCCCATCACAAAATATTCATTATCTTTCAAGGGCTGATCATTATCACCCTTGGTAACCAATCCCTTAGTCAAATAATCTTCTTTTAATTTAAATCCGTTAGGATTTTCGTTGTTATATATAAAAACACTTCCCTTTTCCACTTTCACTCTCTCGCCCGGAAGTCCTATTATTCTTTTGATAAAAAATTGTTTCGGATTGAGAGGATATCTGAAAACAATCACCTCACCTCTCGTTATTTCCTTAAATGAATCCACTTTAGCAATTTTTAAATCAGTTTCTTTGTACCCAAGCTCATTAACTATCAGATATTGTCCATCTTTAAAATTCGGCTCCATACTGGCACCCTGGACAAAAAAGGGCTGAAAGAGAAACACTCTTATGGGCAAAATAACTATTATGGCCAGTATGAATATTTTGATTATTTCGACAAAAAAACCGCCTACTCCTCGGTACAATTCACCCTTTTCCTCTGCATTTTGTGTGTCTTTCTCTTCTAAATAATTCATAAATACCAAAATAAACTAGTTGGAACTAACAAAAGTATTTTACCATAGTTAAATAGGAATTGCAAGAGACTACAAATTACGAATTTAATACAAATTTACGAATTGAAATTGTCTATATTTATTATATAATACCCATTCCAAATAACTGCTAATAAAACACTTCATACAAGACAACTCAAAAACCCTCAATGTGTCATTCTGAAAAATAGATTTTTACTGCGAGGAAACGAGCAGATAAAAATCATTTATTCAGAATCTCTTGTTTGATGCTTGAGGTCCTGAATAAGTGATTTTGTATGAATTCACATTCGTTCATTCAATAAAATCTACTTTCCAGGATGACATATCTAGAATGGTGTGTAACGGTTAATTAGAGATGGTATATATAGATTAAATTGAGCTCACTTAAACAATTCTCTATTTTTAAAAACCCTTTTTCAATTTTTTAAGAAATAAAATAAGCGGTCAAGGAGTTTATCCTCAACCGCTCTGACTAGCGTAATGTAATCTTTATAATAAAGCTTCAAACACTCATCATCGCAAATCAAGAAAAGTGATTTCGGAAACCCCGCAAGCCTGACTGATTTCTTGCTTGAATATCTCAAGCTCTCGTAGGTCGCGTTCCCAAAATCCTTTTTTAGCACAATTTTGATAGCGATTACTTATCTCGAGCTTTTCTCCCTCTAGGCGAAGGGTGCCTCGGTAAAGAATAGGTGGGTCACCTATGGCGTACGTCCCCTCCTGTCCATAGCCGTAGAGTGAACGAAAAAGTTCGCCAGTAGCGCAGCTACTCCCTTCCATGTAATCCCATGACATCGGTGGGGCTATTAGAATGGATAGTCCCAGTTTAGAATCAAGAAGAGAAATTGAGAGAAATGCGATATAGCTACACTGAAAATCCCACTGCTCCAATCTTTCACGAAACACCCCTGCAGGAATCCTCAAATTACCCATTCCATCCTCTTCAAAACAATGCAGTCTCCGAACTGATATACTCACTTCTTTATTTAGATTCATCTCTTAATCCTCCTTTGTGTTAAGAGTATATTTATCAGCGATTTACTGATTCAATAGTATGGCAGTTTTTTCTACTATTGTCAACAAGCGATATTTTGAGTTCAAGAAATAATTATTACAAATAACTAAATTCTGAATAAATAAATTTCTATCGCTTTCTGCTTCCGACCAATTGGCAGATGACGAATTACTAAGAAATTTTATTTTTCAAAATGACAATATTAAATACACCAACTAGAAATTATTAAGTATTTATTTCGTATATTTGTATAAATTCGTAATTCGTAGAGAAGCACCCTTTAACTATATCATTTTATTTGCTATAATTATTGCAGTTGAAAAATCTGAATCTAGAATTCGTTTTTTAATTTTTTAGCAATGCATTTTTCAAATTACTCAGAAAACTATGCCTCAAAAAAAACAAATAAAATTAGAAACTGATATCAATGAGATAGTTATCGTAAATAATAAAAAGCTCACTCCCTACATAGAATTAGTTAACTTTTCTTCCAGAAATATTGACCAAAAAAAACTAGGAACCATTCTGGGAATTTTTGAAATAAAAGATACCTCTGATGATTCTGCTTATATAGTTAACTTTTTATCTTCCGTTGCTAAAAAAACTTATTTCGCCAGTCATCAAAAAAATCCTGAATCAAGCTTCGAGTCCACCCTGGCCAAAGTAAACTTATCCCTTTCTGAAATCGCCAAGCATGGCAATATCAACTGGGTAGGCAAAATAGATGCGGTTTTATGTTCTGTCTTTGAAAATCAAATTCACTTCAGCGTCTCAGGAGATGCGAAAGTTTTGCTTTTAAGAAAAAATAAATTAACTGAAATAAGCGCAGGATTATCACCCAAAGACGAATCAGCTAATCCTCTCAAAACCTTCACCGACATATCCAGCGGAAAATTAGAAGATGCGGATAAATTAATTTTAACTACGGATGACATTTCCCATATTTTCACGCTTGAGGAATTGGAAAAATACGCCCTATCTTTTAATAATAATAAATTTTTAAGATTCCTAAAAACTGCACTGGTTAATGAACTGGATATTGCCGGCACCATAATAATCGATGCCAAAAAAACAACCAAAAAGATAAAGGAAAAAATAGCCGTAGACAAAGAAGATATTTCGATAGAAGATTTAAATTTATTTGGAAGCACTGTTTTTGAAGAAAAGAAAAAAAGAGCTAAAAAAGAAAATCCCTCCGATATTCAGGAGAATAGGCAAGATAAAGAAGATTATGTTCATCAGCAAACCGGCCACATTTATATCAAGGATTCTCACGGGAACTATGAAAACAATGACGAGAACAAATTTGATCAATTCCTCGCCCAGTCCAAGGAAAATATTTCCATCTTCTTTGAAAATGTGCAAGAAACAATAATTAAGAAATGGAATTATAAAATTAAAAAAAGCATTTACTCTTTTTTTGAGAAAAAAGAATCGATTGATAATCGTCCACCCCAGTCAGATTCAAAAAAATTCACTCATCCCAATTACGCTGAATTTTTCTCAGGCGTCTCTGCAAAAACAAAAGAACTATCTGGAAACATTCTGGGTAAATCAAAATCTTTAAGTTTGGAAAAAATAAAAAAATTATCCCAGAAGAAAAGTGTTCAATCCCCAGCAGTAAATCAACCTAGCGCAAATTACGCACCACCTGTTTCTCAAAAATTCCATTCCAAAAAAGACAACTTTCAAATAATTTTTAAAAAAGCGAAATTAGGAACTTTAAAATTCGCCAGATTTATTTATCCCAAAATAATCTTATTTTTAAGCTCACTAAAAAAAACACTCCCCCATTTCCTAACTTTAAAAAATACCTTCTCCAAGATGAACCTCAAATTAAAATTAATTACGCTGGCTATTATTATTTTTATCTTGATATTTCCGCTTGTATTACTTTTGAAAAATAGTGATGACGATAAGACCACGGCCACAACCACTTCAGAAAATAATTCCAACGAAAACACAGAAATAAATCCTTCTACCCAATCATACAAGGAGGCTGAATCAGTATATACTGACTCAGGAATAATCGGCTCTTTTATGTCCAATAATACTTTATTTGCAATTTCAAAAAATAAAATAACCGATATCGAGAAAAAGGAAGATTATAATTTTCCCGAAAATTTTCGAAATGCCAGCCGTTATTCCTTTATGCATGATCTGAATCTGCTTTTCTTAATCAATGACAAAAATCAGCTAATCAGCTTCAGTCCCATTTCTTTAAAATTTAAAGATGATGCTATCAACATAGAAGATGGCGTCAAAATTGAAGGCATCGGAACATATCTGACATACTTATATGTAGTGGATTCCAACAACAAGCAGATATATCGCTATCCTCGCGCAGAAAACGGTTTTGGTGAGAAAATTGATTGGCTAAGCAGTGATATAAATTTTGAAAATATAAATGGAATGGCCATAGATGGAAATGTTTACATAGCCAAGAAAGATTCAATTTTAAAATTATTTAATCGAAAAACTCAAGAATTCAATTTAAAAACAGATTCGAATTCATCAATTAATGGAATATTTACCAATGAGGACACCACTCATATCTATATCTTGGATAACTTAAATGGCGAATTAATTAAATTTGATAAAAATGGAAATAAAGTTGGATTTATTTCCAACCAAGAGCTAACTAAAGCTAAAAATATCTGGATTAATGAAAAAAATTCTCTCGCTTATTTTGCCAATGAAAATTCTATCTTTAAAATAACCCTTCCGTAAGCCAAACTTCGTTATCTGTGAGAAAATATTATTCTTGGTGTAAGACCGCGCCATCTAAGTAAAAACCACCGGCTGGTGGTTTTTCTGGTTAAAAAAACCTTGGCATTATGCCGAGGATTTTGTCTTTAATTTTTTAACTCGTTAATTCGTCAACTCGTTAATTTTCTAATGAATAATTTCCTATTTACGCCATGCTTACCAATTTCCAGTTTTCACCCTCAACTTTGCTAATTTTAAATTCAATATTCTCAAAGCCTGATTGTTTTAATATTTCCTCCAAGCCAAATTTTAAATTATCCACACTTACATCCTCTGCGTGTTCCTCAAATCCATCATGAGCCAAAGAAACTGTCCCTAGTTCCACGACCAACTCGGAAATTTTTTCCAGATTATTTTCTCTGGCTATTTCTAAAACTTTGTCAGCTATTTCTTTGGCTAATATGAAATCATGCATAAATGTATATTATTAAATTATTATACTGAAATATTCCCCATACCAATAGATGGCAATTCACCTTCGTAATCAGTTAAGGCGATAACAACATCTCCTTTGCCTTTATTATCAATTTGAGCCAAAGCTAATGCTCGGTGCATTCCTTCGACAAGCACAATTTTATTTTCATGAATAACTCCAGTCAGCATTGTTTGAAAAGGAAAATTATTCATAATAAGTTTAACTTTCTCATTTTCCATAACCACAGGATGATTTAATATCTCCTTAATCGTTTTAGTTGTCTCGCCCGCGTAACATTTTTCCTGCCAACCCCGCGAAGGCACTCCATACATCAAATTTACATCCTGGAGTGGATTATTGATGCGATAAATTTTCCACAAATGTTTTTCTGGCTCAAGTGGGGCGATATAATTCTCTCTCCAGTCATCCCAAGATTCAAATCCGCGCTCGATCCAATGGTTCTTCCAATCTTTTTGATAAGCTTCAGAGACTCTCCAAGCGGCAAAAATATCCCTCCACTCGATTTCTCTTTCAAACTCTAATGATGCATATTGTTCGGGAATTTCTAAATTCATATTGCAAAATATTATCTTAGTTAAATTTTAAATTATTAACTATAACTTTTAGTTTTGCACTTTTAAATATTATTTATTGCAAAGATTAAAATTATTTTCACATTCTTAATTCTTAATTCTTAATTCTCCCATTCTAGTGTACCGCACAGGAAATACAAGGATCATAAGCTCGGATAAATCCTCTTAATTTTTGAGTTCTTTTTTCTTCTGGCAAATCCATAATATCATTCAAGTAAAGAGCAATATCCATTTCCAAGTGAGAAAGTGATTGGGCGGTAGGTGTAATGATATTGGCATTTTTTACATACCCGTTATGATCAAGGTCGATATGATAATAAAGAGTTCCGCGCGGAGCCTCAACTGCCGCCACTCCTATCCCCTCCTTAACTTTATAATCTTTAGTTATTGCCCCAGACAAATTCATATTTTCCAAAAGACCAAGAGTAATTAAAGATTTTTCGATTGAATGGATAACTTCTACCATTTGGTAAATAACATTATGAAAAGGATTATAATCAGGCAAAGAATAGTTCAAGGATTCTAAATATAATTCAGCCTTAGGAGTAAGCCATTTTGAATTGTTATTTACTCTAGCAATCGCTCCCACCATATAAACATTTCTATTTTTAACTTCCACTCTTTTTATGACTTCATTTGGTTTTTGCAATTCATGAAAATTATTTTCAAATTTCTCAACTGGAATATGAAGCCCCTTATTGGAAGCCACATCACCCTCGTAAATAGCATAATCATCTCCACTATTCAAACACACATATTCAGTCTCTCTTTCAAAATCAGGAAATTTAAATTGAGCAAAAAATGCGCCCAGTTTTTCAGCCGTTTCCAAAGCTTCATTGCCTTGTTCAATTAATTTCTTAATTTCATCTTTGGTAGGAACTTTTTTAAAGCCTCCTACTTCATTGGTCAAAGGATGGATAACTCTTCCGCCAATAACTTTTACAATTTCCATCCCAAATTCTCTTATTTTTATCGCCATCTTAGTTTCTTCGGGATATTTTTCTACAACTTTCAAATCATTATCAATATCCAATAAATCTGCCAAAGATAAAAAGAACAAATGCAAAGCATGAGAATGAATTATTTGCCCCCATTCCAATAATTTTCGCAAATCTTTGGTTTCTTGAGAAATTTTTACCCCCATCGCTTTTTCTAGCGCCTTAATCGCTGTCAAATTGTGAACCACGGGACAAATTCCACAAATTCTTTGCACTATTATCGGAACATCTTTATAATGCCTGCCGATAAGAATTCCCTCTATCAAGCGAATTCCTTCTTTTATTTCCAATTTAGCGCTTTTAACATCTCCCTTAAGGACACTAGCCATAAATCCGGCATGCCCTTCCATTTTGTTTATATGGTTTATTTTTATTTGCATAAACTTCCAATAATTATAAATTATAATATTTGCAATTCTATCTGTCTTTGCGAGTAAATATTGTACCCAATATTTGCGTGGCAATCCAAAAAATTCTGATAAAATAGTGGAGCATATACTGGATTGCCACGGCAGAGTACTGCCTCGCAAAGACAAAAAATGAAAAATGTTTTCACGAGGGCAAAACAAATATTTGCCATTTCGTGAAGAAATCACATCTTGGATTCCCTTTCGGATATATCATCACGTAACCCAAAAATCTCTGTCACATTTTCAAATTCTTCATCGGTCATCATTTTCTTTAAAGTAGCACGCATAGCTTTAACATTGCCTTTGGGCCTAAGACCCCTGCATCCTTGGCACATCATTTTAGAAGTCGGGCAAACTGCATCGCAACCCCCTTGGATCATCGGACCAAAACATGGCTTATTATCCAAAAGCAAACATCGATTTCCCTTGGCTTTACACTCTACGCAAACCGGCTGGTCGGTCCTGTCAGGAATTCTTCCCTCTAATAAATCTGGAAAATATTTAAGAAACTCTTCTGCAGTTATCGGACAACCCGGGAAAACAAAATCCACTTTTACAAAATTATCCACTTCTTTTATTTCTGTATTTTCAATTCCCTGAATATATCTATAAACATGCTTAATAGTATTTTTTCCCTCGTGATAATTTTTTATTTCTGGAATACCTCCCATCGCCGCACAGTTTCCCAAAACTACCAATAGCTTGCTTCTTTTTCTAAGTTTTTTTAGGGTCTCTACATTCTCTTCGGTTATAGGAGTTCCCTCTACAATTGCGATATCCAAATCCACTCCTGGGTCTTCTTCATCCTCAATCATACCCCAATCAATCATCTCCACTTTTTCCACTAATTCTAAAAATTTTTCTCCCAAATCCAAAAGCGCAAACTGACATCCCTCGCAAGACGTCAGAGCGACAATTGCTATCTTTGGTTTTGCCTCAGCTTTAATAGGTTCTGAAGCTATACTCACTTTCTCTTCTTTTGGGTCTTCGTTTTGATTTTTGTTTTCCATATTTTAAAGAATTTTAAATTTATTTTTGCTTCTAAATTCTACCATATTTTTTATAATTAATAAATATAAATTTAAAAGAGGACTTCCGATAATTATCGAAAGTCCTCCAAAACCGATAGAGCGAAAAAATTATTATTCCAATCGGCCAAATACAACTTTATTGGGCAAATATTTGTCAACCTTTTCTATTGCTTGAGATAATAATTCTCTTACTCTTTCATCACGATCAAATGATGGATTTACAAAAAAAGTTATCCCCTGAGTAAGCATATCTTTCGTTACCCAAACTAGCATTTCCAACACGACCTTGTCTTGAGTTTTTTCTACAGCTGCATACAGAGCATACAAGGGGAAAATATTTTCCATTACAGGAAAATGTGCGCATATGAATTCTCGATCTTTGGGTGTCATATATTCATATAGCATCCCATTTATGTTCTCTTTATATAGATCAGCCATTTCGGAAAAAATTCCTTTAAATACACCATTTACCACTTCAATTCCATGTTGCATTGTGACTTCTCCCTTAAATTAATATAGTATTGCCCAAACAACTAACCGAAAAAACCCGCAAATAATAATATCAGTAACATAATTTTTGTCAAATAAAAAGAGAGTCTTCAATATTCATCAAAGACTCCCAATACCTTGTTTAACAAAATAATTCCTGTTTAATACCTCATTCCCTGGATGGAATAATCATATCCAGTTAAGTTTCTAATTTCTTTGGCAATGCCTGTAAGTAAATCAGGGATATTATCTCTATAAAGAGTATTTTTAATCATGATAAAAAACTGTTCCTCCCTAAAGTGAATCAGCACTAATGGTTTTTGAATCTCGCAGGGAGGCTGGCCAAAATTAGGATTGGGAGATATATCCACGATTCCGGCAAGAAATTTAACTATTTCACCATTATATCGGAAATTAACATCTCTCAACACGCGCATTCTTCCCCAAGGTTTAATATTTTCCTCGATAACCTCCTTAAATCTCTCTAACATAAATTCGATAGCTTCGGCAGTCTCTTTTGGGAAATGAATGAGGTTCCTCTCTGTCATGTGCTGTCTCCTTTTTTTGATATAATACTATCTAAAAATATGACTTCTCACCATCAGGCAATCATAGTTAATAAGGTTATATTTGTCAAACAAGACATAATTTTATTCAACATTTTCTTCTTAAATATTAAATCATGCACCCCAAAACTATCTTTTATGCTAAAATGCTAATATGTTAAAATGTTAACATGATTTATTATGCAAATATTTAATTTTTCCAATAATAACAAAAAAATAATTCTAGCCCTTGGAGCCGAATCAGCTGGAAATTTTTCTATTTATAAAAATAATAAAATTTATTTTTCTAAAGACTTTGGCGACCTTTTAGATGACAACAATTGGTTAAATTTCAAAAAATCTATTTTAAATTTTCTCAAAAAAGAAAAAATAAAACCCAATATAATTATCACCGATCTTCACCCCCTAATGAAAACTACTTTATGGGGAGAAGAATTAGCCAAAAAATTTAAAGCCGAATTTATCCAAGTCCAGCATCATCACGCCCATATCTTTTCCGCCATCGGCGAGTCCCTTCTCCCTCTCCCCCTTTCCAAGGGGGAGATGTCCGAAGGACAGAGGGGGTTTAAAAATATTCCTGCCACATTTTATTGCCTCGCCCTCGATGGCACCGGCTACGGAACCGACGAACTTATCTGGGGTGGAGAATGCTTCGCAATTTCTAATTTCCAATTTCCAATTTCCAAACAAATTCAAAATTCCAAAACCCAATTAACAAATAAACCCATTGAAATACAACGCATCGGCCAACTTGAGAATCAAATATTATTGGGGGGAGAAATAGCGATTCAAGAACCAGCGAGGATTATTATTGCTATAATAAAAAAAATCCTAAATCAAAAATTCGAAATTCGAAACAAATTAAAATTTAAAAATTCAAAATCCCAAAAAGAATTCATCTATAATTTTGTAAAAAAATATTATTCCAAGAATAAATTTGAACTTTTATACAATCAACTAGAACAAAATTTTAATTGCATTGAAACTTCCAGCACAGGAAGAATCCTAGATGCAGTTTCTCTGCTATTGGGTTTTTGTGGCAACGAAAGAAAATATAAACATGAAGCAATAGACTTATTGGAGGCCAACTCTACAAAACCATATACAAATTTAAAACCAAAGATTATTGAGATTAAAAACACATCGCCTATAAACTACAGCCTACAAACTACCCACCTATTTAAATATTTAATCAAAAACCTACACAAAGACAAAAAACGCCTCGCTGCCACTGCTCAACTTTACATCGCCGAAGGCTTATGTGAAATAGTTAAAAAGTCATCAGTCAACAGTCATCAGTCATCAACCAATATTCAAATTTTCGCAGGAGGAGGAGTCACCAATAACAAAATCATTTCTGATTATTTCGCATCCAAAAACGTTTATCTCTATAAAAACACCAGTCCCGTGATTGCAGAGCAATTTTACGGGATCCCTCGTGGCGATGCCGGACTTTCTTTCGGGCAGATTATTTATTTTTTATTAAGCAACTAAAAGTAAACTCTATTCAATATTGTACAGACGAGGCAATGCCTCGTCTCTACCCATAAATAAAAACGGGATTTTTCATTTCTGAAAAATCCCATTTACAAAATCAATTCATATTTAAGAAGCAAACCGCGGCTTCTTTTTCTTTTTATTAATAAAGAACGATATCAAAAAAGCTCCAGCAATTGACAAGACTAGAAACAGCAATAAAAATCGACCTATTGTTAACATATATTTCCCTCCTTTTGCTGAATTAGTCTCGCCAATATATTTGCTTATCCTTATATTATAAAAATAACATAAAAAATTTAAAAATAAAAATAACCTCATTGAATCTAATGATTCAATGAGGTTATTGGCCGGTATGCGGACAGTTATTTGTTCTTGAACACGATAATGAAAGTGACCGCAAAGGCTGTTATGGCTTCGAAAACGATCATCGCGAGCCAGAGAGTCACGAAATCCGCATGGATCCAATGATTGGCAATCAGTGCGAATACTCCACCCAAAACCACTACTGCAACAGTAAGCATGGGCAAAACACTGATAACGGTTCCCAGAAACGCAACAATTATTGCAGATTTCATAGGAAGAGACAGCGTATTATTTCTCGCATAGGCATTCTTTCTCATATAAGTCTCCTTTTTCAATGATTAATTATTCGAGCCAATTTACCACAACAAAAAATCGCCAATTAAGCCACTTTTTGCTATGGTAAATTATAATAATTTAAAATAACTATGATTTTTAATTATACACCATAATTAATATTTTGTCAATGCTTTGCCGCTTCTAAAATTAATCCAAAACTATACTTAACAATGTATCAATTTATATTTGCTTGTAATTTCACCCGCCCGCAAAGCATATGCGATAGCATTTCGGGCATGCATAGTTCGTACTTAGTAGAAATTTTTCAACAAATCCTAATAATTAATTTTACCCTTGGAACTTCAATCTTTCGCAATCTGCCAATTTTTGTTTGCTTTAAAGAGGTCCAACCTCTTTGGTTTTCGAGGTTGTACCTCTGACTACGTGCAACAAATTAATTTAATCCAATATTGTATTCTAATCTCAGAATAATTAAATAATTTTAAAAAACAAATTTAAAGAGAGGCGACTTAACTAAGTCCACCTCTCTCCACTTCTCCAAAAAAGACGACTATCTGCACAATGCGAGATCTCGCATCTCCTCAACAGAAGAAACTTCGATTTCCTGAAGAGATACCCCAGCCACTAAAACAGCATCAATATCTCTCAGGATATTTTTTACATCAGCTTGATTTCTGCACCTTTCACGCAGTGTATCAAGCATTTTTTTTCCAATAACTGCGTATTGATGATGCAAAGCCTTTTGGATATCAGGAAAATTCTTTACCCCTTTTTCTTTAAAAAGAGTAAGGGCTTCGGATATTTTCCTCGCATCATCAACATCCTGACTTTTAAAAAGTCTGTCCAGGACGTGCTGGGAGTAAGCCGACAATTTTTCCAAAACTTCTGGAGGAAGAGGAACTTCTTTCATTTTCTCCAGCTCAACACCAATCTGATAAATTGAGTGTTTCCACAGCTTGTCATCAGCTCCGATTCTGACATGTTCGATGATTTTTTCCTTTGATGTTTTCGGTTCCCACACATAAGGATCTCTCAGAGAGGAACCTCCATGACCCTTAGCCGAAACCAAAGATGCGCTACCCAAAACTACGAACAAAATAACAGCAACTACATACAGATTGGACTTTTTCATGACTTTTCTCCCTAAAATTGAGTTCTTAAAATAACGCTCATTTTCGAATCTTAACTTTATATTATACATCTAAATCTATATTTTGTCAACAGATACGAGGAATCAATTTTCCCTTTGGAGCTTCAATTTTTCGAAGTGCACCTAATTCAGTTTTGACGTAAACTCCCTTGCCCGCCATAGCTTTAGCGGAGGAGGGCTCCACTCGTCCGATAATCTTTGCTTCAGAATTAAATTTCTTAAGTATAGTTAAAACTTTTTTAATATTTTCCGGCGATACTGATGCAATAAATCTTCCCTCGGAAGCCAACGAAAATTTATCCAACCCCAAAAGTTCAGTAACGGCAACTACTTCTTTTTTGTATGGCAAATTTTTTTCATCTACAATAATCTTTATCTTAGACTTATCAGCTATTTCATTTAAATTAGCTGCCAATCCCCCTCGTGTCGGATCTTTGCAAGCATTTAAAAATTTTCCCACCTTTTCCAATTCTTTGTTTAACGGCTTGCAATCACTTTTTATTTTTGTTTTATAGTTAAATCGACTAGCTAAAAGCGCTACCGCATGTTCTCCTAAATCTCCCGAAGAAATTATATAATCACCTACTTTTGCTCCGCCGTTACTAATTATATTTTGTGCCAACCCCACTCCCGAAGTAGTGATTTCAATCTTATCAATTTTTCCTTTTTCGGTAACTTTAGTATCTCCGGTTACAATTGGCACTCCCGTAGTTTTCGAAATTTTTCCAATAGACTTCATAATTTTTTTAAAATCATCCATAGGGAAACCCTCTTCAATCACCAGACTCAATCCAATTCCTATCGGTCTTGCTCCCATCACCGCCAAATCATTAATTGTTCCGCAAATGGCAATCTTGCCAATATCTCCTCCAGGAAAAAATATGGGGTCTACTATAAAAGAATCAGTCGTAAAAACCAATTTATCCCACTCCGTAGAGACGCGATTCATCGCGTCTTTATTTAGAGGAAAAACCGCCCCATCATCTCCCGTGTTTTTCCATTTACCAGTAGAGCCTAAAATTTTTCTAATCTCTTTTATAATCTCCGCCGATTTAGCTCCTCCGCCTCCCATATCTAAAGTTATATTGTTATATTGTTCCATAGTTTATGATGCTAATGATGCGAATTATAATGCCAATACGCGAATATGCAAATGGCAAAGATACGAATATGCAAATTAATCGATACAAATGCTATTCTTTTGCAGTTGAGTTTATGATTCTTTTTGGCTTAAGATATCTCTGCTGGAAATTAACCAGCAGCCCCAATTTAATATTAAATGTTTTTAAATACCTTTGAACTTGATTATATTCCTCTCTACCAACAAACCTAACTGCTTTCACTTCAATAATAATTTTATCATAAACTACGAAATCTACCCTATTACTACTTTTTTTAATAAGATCGCTTTCTGGCTCCAAGCAGACTTCTCGATTATATGGAATATTATTTTCAACAAACAACTTCTCCAAAGCATCGCAGTACTGAATCTCTCTGCAATACGGACCAAGTTCATTATGCGCCTTAAAAAATATTCCATTTAATTTATAAGACTCATCAGCATATATAACTTTCTCCAAATTATCCATAATATTTTTACTATATTAAAATTTATAGACATATCTACATTTGCATACTATTTCCCTATTCGCATATTCGCATCATTTGCATAAGATTCGCATCATTCGTATCATTTCTTTTATTTGCATATTTGCATCATTTGCATTCATTCGCGTATTTGCATCATATCATTTGCATATTCGCATCATTTGCATAAGATTCGCATCATTCGTATCATTTCTTTTATTTGCATATTTGCATCATTTGCATTCATTCGCGTATTTGTATCATACTTCGACATGCTCCCTCTACCGAAACCATGCAAGGTCCCACAGGATTATCCGGGACACAAACTCGTCCAAACATCGGACATTCTTTGGGCTCCATCAAACCTCGAATAACCCTTTCACATCCGCAACCTTTCGGCTCTCCAGAATGAGAAAAATCTACTTTATCCAAAATATTTTTATATCTTATTTTAGCATCACATTCTTTGTATTTATCTTTGATTTTTAATCCTGAACCAGGAATTACTCCAAAGCCTCGCCAAAGACCATCTTCGATTTCAAACACATCTTTAATTATTTTTCTAATTTCTTTATTGCCTTCATTTTTCACCACTCGTGAATATTGATTGATAACTTTTAAATTATTATTTTTTATTTGATTAAGTAACAAAAAAATTCCCTTCAGCACATCTTTCATTTCAAAACCGGTGATTACTTGAGGGACCTTTAATTTCTTATAGGGCTTAACTCCAGTTATTGCACTCACATGCCCCGGGTCAATAAATCCATCGATTCTAATTTCTCCCATTTCCAGTAAGGCCTGCATGGCAGGTAGAAATATTTTATGTGTCGAATAAACGATAAGGCCGTTTTTAATTCCCCAAGCTGTCATCGGTGTAGTCGTCTCAAAACCCAATCCAAAAAAAACTAAATCTGGGTGGCTTTTTTGAATTTCAAGAGCATCGGGCACAGAATAAACGTCAAAAACTTTCGCTCCATTTTCTCTCGCTTCATTGAGACTCCCGAAGTATCCCGGCACCCTGAGCAAATCGCCGTAAGTCGCTACTGGAATTCCCGCCAAGGATAAGTTGACAATGGCATCGATATCACGTTGGGCAGTAACACAAACCGGACACCCTGGTCCGGTTATCAATTTAATATTTTTAGGCAAAATTTCTCTGATACCAAAACGACTAATGGCTTGCGTATGTGTCCCGCACACCTCCATCAATCTCACCTCACGTCCAATCTCATCAGATATTTTATTTATTTTTTGAATTAATTTCTCCATTTGCATATTCGCATCATTAGCATAAGATTCGCATCATTTGTATCACTTCAACAATTCGTCAATCTCGTTAACCGCATTTTTATCAACTTTCTCAATCGCAAACCCAGCATGCACTATTACATATTCTCCTTTTTTGATATCGCTAAGAAGAGAAATATTTATTTCTTTTTCTATGCCGTCAAAATCCACCGTAGCATTTTGACCGCTAATATTTTTTATTTTTCCTGGAAAAGCTAAACACACGCCATTGCAAAATTTTGAATTTTAAATTTTGAATTTTAAATCAAATAATAATTCTAAATGATTTAATAAATCAAATAATTAAAATTTAATTATTTAAATCTTTTGTTATCAATTCGTTAATCCGTTAACTCGTTAATTAAATAATAAATAATTTATTTTTATTTAAAGGTTATAATATCATCATCCCCCAAATAATCTCCTGCTTGGATCTCGATCATTTCCAAATTTGTTTTTCCTGGGTTACTTAGCTGATGCTGAGTTTTTTTGGGAATAAAAATACCCTCATCTCTCCCTATAATCACTTCTTCTTTGCCCCTCATAACCCTAGCAACCCCCTTAATCACCACCCAATGCTCTATTCGCCTGTGATGCATTTGTAAATTCAAACTCTCCCCCGGATACACAATTAATTTGCGAACAATGTGATGATTGCCATTTATAAGTACCTCATATTTTCCCCAAGGGCGATGCACAATTATATTATTATTTATCTCTTTCAAGCCATTACTTTTCAGATACTCCACCACTTCTCGTACTCTTTCGCTCTCTCCTCTTTTTTGAATTAAAATACTGTCATTATTTTCTATAATTATTAAATCCTTTACCCCAATCGTGGCAATCAACTTATTTGTTTCACTATGAATAAAAGTATTATCTGAATCTATTTTCACATGACATTTATCTTTATCTTTTTTGTGAGCCAAAATATCTGCCAAACTATCGAAAGATCCGATATCGCTCCAGCCAAATTCTCCCTCAAACACAACAACTTTATTTGATTTTTCACTCAAAGCGTAATCTATTGAAATTGAGGGGAGTTTTGTAAAATTTTTAAGAAACTCTGGCATTTTCTTTTCCATGGATTTAGCTATTTCTGGTGAATACTTTTGAATTTCTCCTAAAAATGTTTGATAGTTAAAAATATACATCCCCGAGTTCCAAGAATATTTTCCGGATTTTAAATAGGCTTGAGCTGTTTTTTTGTCTGGTTTTTCTTTAAATTCATCCACCTTAAAAAGTCCGTCAATTTTCCTGCCTCTTTTAATGTAGCCATATCCTGTTTCCGGCTTAGTGGGAGTAATGCCGATTGTTCCAATATTGTTTCCAACTTCTCTCAGGGCATTTTTAACCAATTTTTGGTATTCTCTTTTTTTACTAATATGGTGATCGGCTGGCAAAATTATAACGGGAGCGCTTTCTTCCACTTTCAATATATCGTTAAGATATTTCATCGCATAAGCAATTGCCGGAGCGGTATTGAGACTTGCAGGCTCCACTAAGACTTGATCTTTGCTAAAATCTTCGTAAATATCCCTGATTTGATTATAAACATTAAAAAAGTTTTTCTCATTTGAAACAAGTAAAATATTTTTTGCCGGCATTATCTTTGCCATTCTCAAAAAAGTTTCCTGCAAAAGAGATTTATCACTATAGAGACTCAAAAATTGCTTTGGATAATTTTTTCTACTCAATGGCCAAAGTCTTGTCCCAGATCCTCCACACAATATAATGCTATACATATTTTTTTTCTTAATATTTAGTTAAAGTAGCTAGTAGGTGGTAGCTAGTAGCTAGTGTTTGAAATTATTCCCTGTTATTAACCTATTATATACCAACTTATATAGTATATACAAGGCATTTAAGCAATATTACTTAAAATAATTCTAAGACAATTTAACAATATAACAAAAAATATTAAGGTCATCGGTCATCAGCAATCAGTCATCTTAAAATATTTAACATTTTGCATAAATTCTTAAATCATAAATCATATATCTTAAATCTTAACTATCAATTCGTTAATACGTTAACTCGTTAACTAAATAATAAGCAATCTAATTCAACAACACCTTCGCTACTCCCTCTGCGCATCTATCCCACGAAAATCTCTTAGCATTTTCAAATCCCGGGTTAACTAAATCCTCCCTTATTCCCTTGTCACTCAACACATTAAAAACAGCCTTAGCAATTTCTTCTGGATTATTGGGATCAACTAAGGACGACAACCCCTCATCTCCGATAATTTCCGGAATGGAAGAGTTCTTAGAGGCTACAATGGGCACGCCCAAACTTTGAGCCTCAATTATCGGCAAACCAAAACCTTCATACAAAGTCGGAAATAAAAAAGTATCCGCATTTTTTAAAATTTCTCTCTTATTGGCTTCGTCGATATAGCCAGTCAAATAAATATCATCTTTAAATTCGTTGCCTTGAATATATTTTACGATACGAGAATATTGATAACCAAATCCTCCAGCTAAAACTAACTTATGAGGAATTAAATATTTTCTCTTTAATATATCAAAAGCCTTTACTATTCCTAAAATATTTTTCCTCTCCTCTATTCTGCCCAAAAACAAAAGATACTTCACATTTTTTAACTGATATTTTTCTAAGACGTCTTCATTTGCCGTATGATTAACAATTTTATTTTTAACTTGATTTTCATAAAAAGAACATCCCTCATAAATAACCTCTATTTTGTTTTCTGGAATTTTATACAACTCGATTAAATCATTTTTGGTATTAAATGAAACAGAAATTATATTTTCGGCCGAACGGCAAGATTTTCTAATAATCAAGCGCATATAAAATCTTTCCCAAAAAGAATAGGCTTCTGGTAAAAACTCATATTCTAAACCATGAATTGTCACTACTGTTTTAAATTCTCTATCTTTTCCGTAAAAAAATTTCAATAATTTTCCAACCCCAACTTGAGAAGGATGAATTAGGGGAACCGTATGGGCAGGAATAAAAAGAACATCCACCGGATGCAATAACATTTCTAAAGAGAGACCTATTTGAGTCCAAAATCGAACCCATCTTATTTTTTTTATTTTCCAATTTTTAGGAATTTTAAAATTATTAATGCCCGAGTTAATTTCACCCGGCCTTATATAAAGAACCACCTCGGCATCTTTTAATTTTTCTCGTAAATTTTTTATCACCTGATAACTATATTCTTCGATACCGGTTCTTTTTTTGAGAAATGCCCGAGAGGCATCAATTCCTATTTTCATAATTCTTATAATTTATACGTTTACCCTCCTCCTCGAAAGTAATACCTCTTATCCTCTCCCTCTTGTACTCAAGGGGGAGAGTTAGAGAGGGGGTTTCATTTTGCACTTTGATTCTAACCCCTCCTCAGTCCTCCCCTTCAAAGAGGAGGAGGCTCTGTTTGATAAGTTTTTATGTAAAAATAATTAGGCACTATTCATATAATTTTTCAAACATGTAAAACTAAATTTATCTAGAACTTGCTAATGTTCTTTTGTAAATATCCAAATTATCCAATGCCTTTCCTGTTCCTCTGGCTACGCAAAAAAGAGGATCTTCTGCCACATAGCAAGGGACATCGATTGTTTTAGAAATTAATTTGTCTAAATTGCGCAACAACGCTCCTCCACCCGAAAGAATCATCCCTTTATCCATTATGTCAGCGGCTAATTCAGGAGGGGTGTCTTGTAAAACTTTTTTAATTGCATTGATTACTTCTCTAAGTTCATCTTGCAAAGCTTCCGTTACTTCATTGGAAGAAATTCTAATTGTTTTTGGAAGTCTTCCTGACAAGTCTCTTCCTTTAATATCCATATAATCTTCTTTTACTTGTGCCAAAGCGGAACCAATTTTAATTTTAATTGTTTCGGCTGTTCTATCGCCGATAGCCAAACCATGCTTTCTTTTTATATAATCAGCAATTGCATTATCAAATTTATTTCCTCCTACTCGCGCGCTACAAGCCGATACAATCCCCCCTAGAGAAATTACCGCTACTTCACTTGTTCCTCCCCCAATATTAATAATCATGCTCCCTTGAGGCTCATGGATAGGAATTTCTGCTCCGATAGCCGCTAGGATAGGTTCCTTAACTACGTAAGCCGATTTTGCTCCCGCTTTTATCGCAGCATCAATGGCGGCTCTCTTTTCGGTTGAAGTAATTCCCGCCGGTACTGAAAGCATAACTTCCGGTCTAAACATGCGAAATTTACCGCTCACTTTTCCGATAAAATATTTTAGCATCGCTTCAGTTACTCGATAATCCGCAATTACTCCATCTTTGAGAGGTTTGATAGCCACAATGGTATCAGGCGTTCTTCCAATCATTTCTTTGGCCTCATTTCCCACTGCTAAAACTTTATTATCCAAAAGTGAAACAGCCACCACGCTTGGCTCATTTACCACTATTCCTTTTCCTGGCACAAAAACTACTACATTAGCCGTGCCCAAATCTATTCCAATTTTTTTTATAAACATGCTTTTTTCTCTACGAATTAACTATTTTTTCCTCTCCACCTTGTACTCAAGGGGGAGATGTCCGATAGGACAGAGGGGGTTTCTTTTTAAGCTCCTAACCCCTCCCTATCCTCCCCTTGCGCCACCGCTAAAGCTAGGGCGACACGCGGTCAAAGGGGAGGAGGAAGATAGACATTGAATATTATTTTTTGAAATCGGACACCCTAAACTTCCCATTTACCTTTTTCTTTTTTCGATTCATTATCTTTTCCCATTTCTTCCAAAAAATCTTATCAAATTCCTCCAGAGTCACTCCAGTGCTAATCATATTCCCTATTATCAAATTAAACAAATCCACATTTTCTTCTATAAAATCTTTCTTTGGCTTTCCCTTCGTTACGGCCTGTGCCAATTCTCCCAATTCTTCCGTCATTAAATTCAAACGAAAACCCATTTCTTCGTTATTGGTTCCCTTCATCTTATGTTTCTTGTGAAACATTTCTATGGCTTCGTAATATTTTTGCATGTTAGTGTTTTAGAATATTAGTATTTTAACATACCTGCGATGTTGTCATTTCGACCGAATAAATTTTTGTACCCAAAAATTTAGAAGTGGAGAAATCTAGTGCCAATTGAAAGTTAGATTTCTGTGCCACCGCTAAAGCTTTGGCGACACGCGGTCGACAAGCTCGAAATGACATACCAATGTTTACTTTTTTTAAATTCCTAAATTCTTAGATTCATAAATTCTCAAATTTATACTTTATAAACCTTATAAACTTTATGAACTTTAAAAACTTATTTTACAATTTAATATACCTCTTCTCTTTATAATTCCTAATCGACTCTACAGTTGTTTGACTAATTTTTTTGGGCAATTTATCTAGCGCAAACCACGCTATTTCATCATGCTTATGTGGTTCCATATTTTTAAGCTTACCCGATTTTACATTAGCTAAATAATTAAAAGCCACCCAATGCTGTCCATCTTTTTTAATAATATGATCGGTGTGAGGCAAATACCCCCAAATATCTACATTTAGATTAACTTCTTCTTTTATTTCTCTTCTCATAGAAATAATTACTTTTTCACCATAATCAACCATTCCTCCTGGCTTCTCCCAATAACCTGCCTCATTTCTAGTATTATCATTTCTCTTCAAAAGCAAGACTTCTTTCTTTTCATTAAAAATCAAAACTCCCCCACCCACTCCAATATAATCTTTTCCTGGTTTTATTTCTTTCATAAATTTAACAAACAATTTTTAATTTTTATCTTTAAATTTATAGCCCTCTCCCCCAACCCCTCTCCCAAAGGGCGAGGAGGACAAATACACAAAATTCCTAAAATCCTAAATTTTCAAATTCATCGCCAACTCGTTAACTCGTTAATTCGTTAACTAATTAATAAATAATAATTATACTACAATTCGCATATTCGCATCATCCGCATTCATTTGCGTATTTGCATCATATCTCAAGACTTCCTTCATCATCCCTCAACTCAATATCCGCTCCCACACTTTGCAATCTCTCCTCCAAATTTTCATAACCGCGATTAATCGAATACACATCACGTAAAACAGAATTACCAGGCGCAGCCAACATTGCCACCAAAATTATCGCCGCTGGACGAAGAGCCGGTGGACTCATCATTTCAGCCGCCTTAAATTCAATCGGTCCTTCTACATAAACTCGATGCGGATCTAGAAGTGAAATTTTAGCTCCCAGCCTATTCAAATCTACAAAATAAATCGCTCTGTTTTCAAAAGACCAATCATGAATCAAAGTGCGACCCTCGGCCATAGCCACAATCGGTACAAAAAATGGCAAATTATCCATATTAATTCCCGGAAAAGGCAAACCATGGAGCTTATCTTCCGGCGCCGTTAACTTAGAAGGAATCATTTCGATATCTACTAAATTTGTTTTATTATTTTTAGACTTATATTCTTTTAAAATATTATATTTCTGACCCATCTTCTCCAGTTTCAAAAGCTCAAGCTCCAAAAAATCAATCGGACATCTTTCAATTGTCAATTTGCTTTTGGTCACAATAGCGGTGGAAATAAAAAACATCGCCTCAATTGGATCTTCGCCAATTTCATAAGTTACATTTTTTTTGATTTCTTTCAATCCCGTCACTTCCAAAGTGCCATTTCCAATTCCCTTAATTTTTACTCCCAATTTTTCCAAGAAAAAACAAACATCCTGGACCATATAATTAGCTGTCGCCATTTTTATGATAGTTTTACTGAGACTCTGAGCCGCAGCTATCAAAGCTGTTTCTGTAACAGTATCTCCTGATTCATAAAGCACAATTTTTTCAGCAGGCTTAAAGTTTTCTGAGTTAACTTCAAATCCACAATCGACTGATTTTATTTGCACGCCAAATTTTTCAATCGCAAAAAGGTGCGGTTTGATTGTGCGCGCTCCCAATTTACAGCCCCCGGCCTGAGGAATAAAATATTTTTTTGAATTCTTAATTAAACCGCTGATAAGCATGATAGCACTTCTGGTTTTTTGTGCGGCTTCAACATTAATATTTTCTATTTTAATTTTAGCTGGAGGCGTAAGAATAATAGTTTTTTCTTTACGCTCGACTTTTACGCCAATACTTTCCAAAACTTCTACCCAACGATTAACTTCTTCAATCTGTGGGACATTTTTTAAAGTTGTCACGCCCTTGTTTATCATCGCAGCTGCAAACAAAGCCACGGCTGCATTTTTTGAACCATTAACCGCAATATGACCTGAAAGTTTTTTTCCTCCGTTGATTTTGAAATATTTCATATATAATTTTTTTAAAGGGGCTAAGTCCCCAATTGGGGACTTAGCCCCTTTACGTATAATTCACCTCCCTAAGCATACTTCAAAATCAAGTTTTTTTCAAGGAAACGCATAGACGCAAAATTTTGTATTTCTACTGTAGAGACGCCCCGATGGGGCGTCTTAAAATTCTTAGACGTGGCACCGCCTCGTCTCTACGAAATATTTCTCAAGGCTCAACCTTAGAAACCCCAAGGTTGAGCCTTTCTATTTAAAATCTTTTTCGTAATTTCTTAGAGAATAACGAATTTTGCCTTTTCCACTAAGAATGATATAATCAACATATAATAATTAATAAATGCGATATTTGCAAAAAAATTATTCACCCAGGCGAAGAAAGTCTGCATTTAACACATACTGGCAATATAATAACATATGCCTCTTTTGAAATTTGCATAAGCTGCAGTAAGCCAATAATAAAAATACTTGAAGATAATAAATTCACCCCGTTAAATAATTTTAAATTTTTATAATAAAATATGTATTATGTTTATATATTAAAAAGTCTCAAAGATGAAAAAAGATATATAGGATACACAAAAAATTTAAAATTAAGATTTGAGGCTCATAAAAAGGGAAAGGTAGAATCAACCAAAAACAGACGACCCCTGGAACTAATTTATTATGAAGCGTGTTTAAATCAACAAGATGCCACTCATCGTGAAAAATATTTAAAAACCTATCATGGCACAATGTTTATAAAACAAAGACTCAAATCTTATTTAACTGGGTTAATAAAACATAGAAAGAAAAAAATATGAAGGTAAAAAATAATAAAAAAGAGATAACTATTGATGATCTAGCGTTAATGATAGCTAAAGGATTTGATGGAACAGATAATAAATTCAAATCGTTAGAAACAGAAATTAAAACAATTAAATCAGATATCGCTAAGATAAAATTGGATATTGATAAAGTTAAATCAGACACCCAAGAAATAAAAACCAACCTTAATAAAAAAGTCGATGTTTTTGAACACAAGAATCTTGAATTTCGCGTAGAAAAATTAGAAGAAAAACTTGTTTAAATATATTTTATAACATCATCTTGTAGGAACGTGCCATGGCGCGTTTTTTAATTATCCGGCTTGTAGAGACGCAGCACTGCTGCGTCTTAATAATTCAAATTAAAAACGACTAAATCTTAATCAATTCTATACTTCGCTAATAACATCAAATCCCTTAAAACTTCCTGTAATAGAAAGTCCTATAACTTTTTTGGCAATATTTTTTTTCTTAATTTGAATAGCAGTTTCATTTAGGGTTGCCCCTGAACCAATAGCATCATCTATGAGTAAAATATTTTTATATCTCCCCGACTCATTCACAATAATTGTTTTACGAGCATTTTCAATTCTGTCATTTAATTTATTCAATGTTTTTTGAGGAACAATAATTTCCGTCTTCACCTTGGTAATAAGAATTTTTTTTATTTTCGGATGAAGATTTTTTTCCAACTCCTTCATAAATTGAATTTCTCGCTTAACTGTGGGCGGGATGAATCCCAAGGCATCTATCTTATAAAGCTTTATTAAACCATTGACTGATGAGTGGATATCATCCGCCAATTCTTTCATTAATTTTCGATTCTGACTTTGCTTAGCATAAAGAAGCAGCTGCCCTAGTTTTGTTTTACCAAATCTTTCAATATTATAAAAATCCAAATAAAAAACATGATCAAGTCCGACTTCTTGAAATGTATTTTTAAATTTTTCCATTCCATTGATTAGCCCATTTTTTTTGAACTTTTTATATTTTTCAATTGTTTTTAGATATCCAACTGCAGTTTTTTCTATTGGTAAATTGTTTTTATCACACCAATAAATAAAACCATCCAAACCCTCTTTTCTTTCACCGCCAACTGTCACAATTAAATAATTTTCCGCTATTATTTTTTGAGTTTTTTTATCTAAAATGAATTTTTCATTTTCATCCTTCTTTTCTTGAGCAAGCGAATAAAAAACCTTGGGTGACTTGCCAATTTTAGTAATTTTTCCTTCTACTAAAAGATTAGACAGTTGCTTAAAAACAGCCCGCTCACTAATAATCAAAAAATCAACTAATTCTCGAGCTGTTACCTGCTTTCTGTCTTTAATATAATTCAATATTTTCTCTGAAGTTTTCATAATAAGTTCATAGTTCATACTTAACTATGAACTATTATACAATTAATACATCTTTTGTCAAATCAAGTATAAAACCCTTGAAATAAGTATTTTTAAACGTATACAGACAGACGCGGCAGTGCCTCGTCTCTACAAACACATTGCAATGTGTTCCTACGACAGTCAATAAACCAAACTTTCCAAAGCTTAACTCTTATTGAACCTCTTTTTGACTCAATAAAAAAGGTAATTCCCATAACTACAGGAATTACCTTTTTGTTTTCCAAACAATGTTGGGCTTCATTCTTTTTTCATCGAGCATTTTTTTCTTTGAAGTGGTCCGCAGGATTACGCGATAACGAAACCAAATTGTCATCAAGCTTCATCGGCTCCATTAGACGAATATACGTTATTGCGTTTGTGATTCTCATTCCTGTCGGCGTGAGCATCCATTCAATCGACAATTCATCTTCTGATTTTTTATCGTCCACCGCTTCTCCTCCTTTTTGAATTATTCTGACAAGTTTATTAATGCCTATCCATAAAAATAATCGATAACTATCTATGTTTAAACATCATCATTCACACAAACTTCTCATTCTTTAAAAAAATTAGAAAAATAAAAAAAGCTATTTCAATAGAACTACCCAAAATTATATCAGAATAATAAAAAAATACCAAAAAACAATATTCTTCCCAAGGCTCAACCCCAAAAGATTCATGGCTTAGCCTTTCTCAATCTCTTGCCTAAGTATAGATGAAGCAGTGCCTCCATCCCTACGATAAATATTTTATTTTTTAAAACTTTCCAAATATTGAAGGAGTTTTAAAATCCATTGGGCTTGCTCTGGATAAAAAAGGAATCTTTCCACATCTTTAGCTGCTTGTGGCAAATCACTTTTTTCAGCTTGTTCTTTTAGAAATTCAATCAGTTCTGCGTGGTTTTTAATTTCGATTCCCTTTTCCTTAAAAATTTCATAGTTCGGCTGGATATTTTTTTGGCTCAAAAACCAGACTAAATCATAAAAATCACGGCCTTTTTGATAGGGACGAAAAATAATAGCCAGAATTTTTTGAGCGAAAAGAGTTTCGAGCGTATTGGAGATGATATTAAAACTTTTTCCGTAAGCAAAAATTTGCTTCGATTCATAACGAATATTTTTATATGGTGTCGGGTCAATTTCAAATTTAATCTTCAATTTTTGATCCGATAAATCACTTAACGCCATTTCTTTCATAACCTGAGAGAACTTTACATTAATAATGATAATATTTTCAGTTTTTTTAACTGTAACATCCAGCAAAAAACCTAACTCTTTTAATTTCTTTTTAATAAATACTGCCAATTCATCATAATCCAAGCCATCTTTAATTAAGTCAAAATCTAAATCCTCAGAGAACCTTTCTATTTTATGGATAAACCTCAAGCATGTTCCTCCCAAAAATGATACATGCGGTCCAAACTTTGAGTTAAACACCACTGCTAAAATTTCTGATTGCAGATATTCTGTTAAAACACGTCTCCCGACATTTGGAATGCCGTTTCTTTTTATATAATCTTCTAAAAAAAATTTATCTAACATTTTTTTGATAAGCTAAAACGCTTTTGATTAACTTGTTAACTTTTTTGTCGTTGATTAAATTTTTATATAGATCTATTTTTTTATATTTAAATTTAAAATCTTCATCAATTCTCATTTCTTTCCAAAAATTGATATCATCTTTGATTTTATTTTTATTTAAATACAAATAATCAACCAAGGCTTTTTCGGGCGTAGCAATGTTAAAAGAAATATTTTTTTCGTTTTTCGTCTCATATCCTGTAAAAAATTCTGGACGCACTTTTTGGTAAGTAAAATTTCCAAAACTGTTTTTAAAATATTTTGTTGTTCTGGAGGTTACGGAGGTATATGTTCCAGGAATATCTGGTATAATTCCGTAATAGTTTAAAGCAAACTCCATACTTAGATATGACGGATCGTAAATTTTTCCAGCAAAAACCATTGGATTAACTTCGTCTTTCATATGAGAAAGCATATACAGACCATCTTTTACTTTTGTTAAATAGCCTTTTCTAATCCAAAAAGCAACTTGAATTATAATATTTTTTTGATCAAAAAAAACACTCCTCAATTCTGAGGCAGTAAAAACTGGATAATTCTTCATTTTTTCTTCAAAATCGTAAAACTGCATATTTAAGCCTTAATATTAGTATTATCGTTTCTTTATAGTATTATATATCATACCTAGAAGAAACGCAAGTCTTTTCCAAAAAATATTTTACTTAAAAACTTCAATCTTTTTATATTAAAAATATTAGCATAAATATACAATAAAAACAAATATGATACCAAATACGTGCATGACAATTTCATTAAAAAATGCTATATTTCATATAATAACGAGACGCCCGGGACAAATCCCAGAGGGAAAGTTAGCGATAACTACCGGTCTGTCTGACCATCCACCAGTTGGGTGGTTTTATATTAATATTCTGAGAGTATGAAATAACAATCCCAAGGCTCAACCTTAAAAACCTCAAGGTTGAGCCTTTTATAAATGCATCGACTACTAAATAAAAAATTACCCGTACTTATTAACTCGTAATCAAACACTCTCCCTTATTAATTCGTTAACTCGTTAATGCGTTAATTATTTAATAAAAAATTTATCTATTTCAAAACCCTCCACCCTTTCTCAGTCCCTCCCAAAGTATATACTTTGCTTTAAATATGGACAAAGCAATGATAATACTATAAAATTAGTAAGTTAAAAATTAAAAAAATAAAAAATAATAGTTAAAAGTTCAAAAAATTTTTCCCGAAACGCAAATAAATCCTATTTTTTAAATAAAAAATACTATATAATAAAAATATATAAAATTGCAGGAAAATTGACCCCGTTAAATAATTTAACTGGGTAAACATCAAAATATTATTTGAAAATGTAAAAATACGAAAAAAATATCCTGGCTCGTTGTAGTTCTTTTTATCTTTGCAAATTTTGCAATCACTCCTCCAGCTAACTCAAAAGATTCCAACTTTCCAACTATTCCTTTAGAGAAAAAATCTTCGGAGGGAAAAAGAGAAAAGAAATATAAAGAAGGAGAAGTGATTGTTCAATACAAAAGCAAAAGCAAAAAAGAAAAAGCGCTTGATAAAATTAAAAACAAAACCGATAAAGAAGAATTGTCTCTGGAAATCAAAGGAGAGGTTGATGATGATTTAAATATGGTCTTGATCAAATCAGAAAACAAATCTACCAAAGAATTAATCGAAGAATTCGAAGATGACGATGATGTGGAATTTGTTGAGCCAAATTTTAAAAGAGAATTAACTTTTGCCCCCAATGATACTTATTTCCCATTACAATGGCCTCATATAAATACGGGCCAAACGGTTGATGGTGCAGCAGGTACATCTGACGCCGATATTGATTCTACTGATGCCTGGGATATAGAATCCAATAGTGCTACTGATACAATTGTAGCCGTTATCGATGATGGCGTGGAGCACAATCATGCTGATTTGATAAATAACATGTGGGATGGTACAAGTTGTGTCGATGACTTGGGCGCTGTTATAGTTGGAGGTTGTCCTAATCATGGTTGGGATTATGAAAGCTTAGATAATGATCCGTATGGAGAAGAGCATGGAACTTTTATTGCTAGTATTATTGCGGGAGAAAATAATAACGGTGTCGGTGTCACTGGACTGAGTCGTTATAACAATATTAAAATAATGGCTTTAAAATTTGATTTTACTGTTTTTACCGAGTTAAAGTCACTCAATTTTGCAAAAAACAATGGAGCCAAAGTAATTAATGCTAGTTTCACAGGCACAGATTTTTCCCAAGCTGAAATAAATTTTATTGAAAGCTTTGACGGAATTTTTGTAGCCGCCGCGGGCAACACTTCAAACAATAATGATGCCACTCCTGCTTATCCTTGCAGCTATGATTCTGTCAATATTATTTGCGTAGGCTCATCTGATCAAAACGACAACATGTCATCTTTTTCTAATTATGGCGCGACTACTGTAGATATTGTAGCACCTGGAGAAAATATAATTGGACGTTATTTGGGTACTTATTATGTGGGCGATGGAACTTCTTTTGCCGCTCCGCTTGTGACTGGAACCGCAGCTTTACTTTTTAGCGCAAATCCCAGTCTTTCTTTTGGTGCAATAAAAAATAATATAATATCCTCAGGCGACTCATTTGTTGAGTTGGGTGAAAAAACGGTTTTTGGCAAAAGATTAAATATAAATAACGCCTATCAATTAAGCATAGCAGAAGAAGAGGAGCCCGCACCTATTCCCGAGCCTACTCCTGAACCTATTGTAGAAGATAACTCGGCTTACGAAGAAACTAAAGCGACTGATTTTGAATTATATAAAAAATATCTCAGCTACTTAAAACATAAAAAATATAAAGATTACAAAAAATATAAAAAAGCCAAAGAGAAATATGCTTTTAAAAATTCAGCTGAAAAAATCTACGCCAAGGCAGACTATGATCTTTATAGGAAAACTAGCAATCCCAAATATTATGAGAACTATAAAAAATATAAAGACTACAAAAATAAATACGCATCTCTAAAAAAATATGCCAAATACGGCAAGTATTCTAAATACAACAAAAGTATATATGGAAATTACGGTTCTAGTGAGTATAAAGCTGGTTATGAAAGATATTTAGCCTATTAAATATCTAATGCGTTTTTATTTTTATTAAATTAAAAAACATTTTATTTCCCAAACTTTTCAAAAAATTGCCACCCCACCGAAGCATAAATTGTCCCCAATTCTTGGGTTAATTCTTTGTTGTATTTTTGAATAGTTCTCATATCAGCTGCACCCAATATGAGCACTTGTTTAAAACATCAATTAACCATATAATATACAAGTGTATTACTTTTATATATAACTTTATTATGAAACAAAAAAATCTGGAATTTTTTGAAAAAGTGGCCATTAAAAGAGATGAATGGAAAAAAAGAAATAATTATTATTGGGGAGATTTAGAAAATTTTTCTGATTATTTGATTCCTGAGTATGCTTCAGTTTTGGAGGTTGGTTGTGGAACAGGAGATTTGTTGGCAAACTTAAAAACTAAAAAAGTAACTGGCATTGATTTTAGCTCAAAAATGATTGAGATAGCTAAGAAAAAATATCCCCAAATAGACTTTTTTGTAATGGAAGCTGAAAATATTACTTTAGATAAAAAATTTGATTACATAGTGATTTCGAATACTATTGGGTATCTAGAAGATATTCAACAAGTTTTTGCTGAACTAAAAAAAATTTCACATAAACACACCAAGGTAATAGTTACTTATCATAATTTCCTTTGGCAGCCCCTATTTTCTTTCGCAGAATTAATCGGACTTCGAATGAAACAACCTGAGCAAAATTGGCTATCTCGCGTTGATATAAAAAATCTCCTATATTTATCAGGATTTGATGCTTATAAAGAAGGTGAACGATTAATTTTTCCTTTTTATATTCCAATTCTATCAACTATTTTAAATAAATATTTCGCTAAATTTCCTTTTTTAAGAAAATTATGCATTACTGATTACGTAATCGCCAAACCACTTTCTGTCGCGGAAGAAACAGAATGGAAAAATAGATATTCGGTCTCAGTCGTAATTCCTGCCCGAAATGAAAGCGGTAATATTGAAAATGCCATACTTCGCACACCCAAGATGGGCAGTCATACTGAAATAATTTTCATAGAGGGAAATTCAACTGATGATACTTGGGATAAAATTCAAGAAATTGCAAAAAAATATAAAGATACTCATGATATAAAAATAGGCAGACAGGATGGCAAAGGAAAAGGAGATGCTGTGCGTAAAGGCTATGATATGGCCACGGGAGATATACTGATGATTCTTGATGCAGACTTAACTGTTCCACCTGAAGATTTGCCAAAATTCTACAATGCAATTGCCTCGGGAAAAGGTGAATTTATTAATGGTAGTCGATTGGTATATAATATGGATAAAGAAGCTATGCGATTTTTAAATTTGCTGGGAAACAAATTCTTTAGTATGATGTTTACATGGCTGTTGGACCAAAGATTTAAAGATACTCTTTGCGGAACAAAGGTACTCTTTAAATTAGACTACGATCACTTAAAAGCGGGTAGAAAATTCTTTGGTGATTTTGATCCATTTGGTGATTTTGATTTGATTTTCGGAGCCTCAAAGCTTAATTTAAAAATTATTGAAATTCCAATAAGATATAAAGAAAGAACCTATGGGGAGACAAATATTAGTCGGTTCAAACATGGCATGATTTTGCTTCGAATGTGTGCTTTCGCTTCTAAAAAAATAAAATTTATATAAAATACAATGAGTACACCAGTTGAAAAACATTTTGATAATATCGCCCAAAAATACGACTATTTTAAAGAGAGAAATTGGTACTATTACAAAAATTTAAAATCATTATACAAGCAATTAATTCCAAAACAAAGTTCTGTTTTGGAGATTGGATGTGGCACAGGAGACTTAATATCGGAAACAGATGCGAGTCAAGCTGTTGGCATTGATATTAGCCCGGAAATGATTAAAATTGCCCAGCAGAAACACTCACAAATACACTTTGAAGATGTAACAGTTGAAGACTTTAAAACAAATCTAGAATTTGATTATATTTTTTTAGCCGATGTGATTGAACATCTGGAAGATATTCCCAGCACTATACAATCGATTGAAAAAATTTGTAGCAAAAACACAAAAATAATTTTTACTTATGCTAATCCTCTTTGGGAGCCAATATTGATGCTACTGGAAAAATTATCTCTAAAAATGCCAGAAGGCCCTCATTATCGAATTCCCTACTATAAATTTAAAAAAATCTTAGCAAATAATAATTTAGTAACAATTGAAAGAAACTGGAGGCTTCTCTTACCAGCCGACATCCCATTTATATCAAATCCCGTAAATTCAATTTTTTATCACATTCCCCTATTTCAAAGGTTGGGCATGCTTGAATATATAATTATAAAGAAAAAATAAATGCAAAGCTACATATTATTAGGAATAGCTATAATCACAACAGTATTAAGTCAACTTCTTTTTAAGCAAGGAATGGTTATGCTTGGAGGAATTAATTTTTCACTTTCGAATATATTTTCCCTATTTCTGAATATACTAAAAAGTCCCTATCTCTTAATAGGTTTATTTTTTTATGGAATAAGTTTTTTATTATGGCTCATTGTACTATCAAAAATGAAGCTTAGTTTAGTTTATCCTATCACCAGTATGAACTTCGTCCTTGTTACAATCGCTTCATATTATCTCTTTGGAGAAAAACTTTCTCCTTTTCAAATGGGTGGCATTTTCTTTATTATAATAGGAGTTATGACGCTTTCACGCACATGAAAATAATAATAAACAAGATTGCTAAATATATATCAAAATATAATATTTCTACTGACTTAATATTGTCTTTGTATATATTTTTCATTGGCACAATATTGTTCAGCTGGAATATGAATTCATTGGGATTCTATTCAGATGACGCTGGTTTTTTTTACAGCTTAGGAAGCAGCACCCTATCTCAGACATTTAATGAATTTTTAGGCTATGTACCAGGCAGAAATTTGCATATACTATGGCAAAAAATTATTTTTATTTTTTTTGGATGGTCACCTCAAGATTTGCCCCTACTACACTTATTTCAAAGTATTTGTGAAAGCTTAGTAGCGGTTTTATTTTATATAATATTAAGAAGATTTAAGATAAGCGCGCTTCCATCATTTATCGGAACACTTGCTTTTTTACTTTGGCCAACGAGAAACGACGTTCATTTTTGGATATCTTCACTTCCTATGAACATTTTTTCAACTGCTTTTTTCCTTCTCTTTATATACACAACTCAGGAAATTTTTAAAAAAATATCCAATAAACAATTTTCCATAAATAAATTACTAATAATTGATACTCTCTTTTATATTTTAGCACTCTTCACATATGATCAAGTTTTTTTTGCTTTACTGTTTATTCTTTTCCTCAGATCTATTATTATCCTTAAAAAAATAAAAAATCTACGCAAGAATATTATTATCCAACTTGCATTAATTACTTTAGTTGTTTTTGGATATTTATTTTATAAAACCAACTACTCGAGCTTAAACGGTGGACCGACATTTTCAATGGATTCAGTCCCTCGCGTTTCATCCAACTTCTTTCTTTCTCTTGATATAAATTTTACAAAAATATCAATGAATTTTGACCCCATAGCAAGTGAACTATTAACAAATTCTCAGCATAAATTTATCAATATCTCTTTTATTTTATTATTAATGATATTTTTATACATATTCTATAAAGATAATCCGAATAAATTAGAAAATAGCATTCAAAAAAATTTATATTTAATAAGCATATCTGTTTTTCTATTTTTGCTGGCATATTTGCCAGTTTATATTTGGTATATTTCTCCTAGGCATAATTATTTACCAACCATATTTATCGGCAGTACGATAGCAGGAATGTTATCAATATTTAATAATTTTTTTATAAAAAAAGGGCCACTGTTTTTATTACTATGGATTTTCATATTAATTTTTCCTGTACATTTCGCATTTAATAGATTTGAAGAGAACATATTGAAGAGTTCAAATATATGGGCTACCAGCTATTCATTAAGAAAAAAAATATCCAAAGATCTTATACGAAAAAAAGTTTTTAATGAAAATACAAAATGCTTTATGGTATTAAATGCTCCAGCTATATACAAAATTGCTCCATTGTACGCAAGCGAACAAACGACTTTCGCATTAGGCTATTTCGCTAAATATCCTCTTGATAAATTTAAAAAAAATAATTGTGAAAGAAATATTGTTCTTAAAGATAATTGTTTTGATATAAATAATACTTCCGATATTAAACCAAAAGATATTTTAGCAATAAAAATTAATGATTTCAATGCCTATACTGATTCAAAACTCACATATTCAATTCTAAATCAATGCAATAATTAAATAATGTTTATTAGTTTTAATTTATGACTTCTATAAAAAATGAAAGCAAGAAAATAGACGAATCCCTATTTGTAATGAATAGTAAACGAGTGGCGTTATTTATTCTTACATATAATGCCGAAAAGCACATAAAAAAAACCCTGTCTCGCATACCAAAAGAGATCGTAGATAAATTTACTTCAATATATTTAATTGACGATTCTTCTCCCGATAAAACTTTCCAAGAATCGATAGACTGTGCTAAATCACTCGGTTTGAAGAACTTTATTGCCATGCAAACCCCCTTTAATCAAGGATATGGGGGCAATCAAAAAATTGGATATACTTATGCTATTGAACATGAGTTTGATATTGTTATAATGCTCCATGGCGATGGACAATATCCGCCAGAATTTTTGCCAGATATGATTGCTGGATTTAAGAACGATGAAACCGCGGCAGTCTTTGGATCACGGATGATTCATCGTTACCAAGCATTAAAGGGGGGCATGCCTCTTTATAAATGGTTTGGGAATCAAGTATTGACCACCTTTGAAAACAAGCTTCTTGGATCAAAACTTTTTGAATTTCATTCTGGATATAGAGCATATTCAATTCCAGCCATTAAATCAATTCCCTATTTGCGAAACAGCAACAATTTTCATTTTGATACGGATATAATAATTCAATTAATTGCAAAGAATCTTAAAATAAAAGAAGTCGCCATGCCCACTTATTACGGCGACGAAGAATGTCACGTGGATGGATTAAAATACGCCTTTAACTGCATAAAATCTGTCATAAAGTTCAGACTTCATAAAATGGGAATTTTTTATCAACCAAATTTTGACATAGAGCAATCAGATATACGTAATTATGATTTAAAATCACACAAAAATACACTACACCATTTTGTTCAGCACACCCATTGGAAAGAGAGTGATATCGTGGCTGACATTGGAGCAAACGACGGGAGGCTTTCTTCATCAATTGCTGAAAAAGTGAAAGAGATAATAGCAGTTGATATCAAAAAGCCTAACTTTACAAAAGAAAATGTTACTCCAATGGAAATGGATTTAAATGAAAATTTTGACTCAATATTAGGCAGTCAAAAATTTGACAAAGTACTGGCATTGGATATAATAGAACACCTAAATAATCCGGAAGAAGCCGTACAAAAAATAAATAACATATTAAAAAACAATGGCATACTTTATGCATCAACAGCAAATATTGCATATATAATTATGCGCATGACACTAATCATAGGATGGTTCAATTATGGGAAAAGGGGTATTTTAGATAAAACCCATCATCGACTATTTACGGTAAATTCATTTAAGAGATTATTAAAGAATAATGGCTTTAAAATAAACAAAGTGGTTGGATTCGGACCACCCATTGCAGATCAAATCAGTACCAAAGGTATTTTTGGCATTCTTGACTCAATCGCTTCAAAGTTAGCACGAATGCGTCCATCCCTATTTAGCTTCAATTATCTAATAGTGGCAACAAAAAAGATGAACTTTTCCGAAACCTACAATATCACGACCAATAAAAAATAAACATACACTTTTAGAAAAACTCTGTTAAACGAAAAATTAAATTAACTTTATTTTTCCTTTGAGATATTTTTAAAAATCAAAATATTTTTAGAATTAGACGATGATTGTTGCGCAAAATTTGGGTCATTTTTAATTCTTTCTACTATCTGGGAGGATGCTCCGTTAAATGCCTCTAGGTTCTTAGATATTTTATCATTTGATATTATGAAAAATGGTGGATTGATTGTTTCTAACCTGGTCCAAGCATTTTCTGCGTTATTTTCAGCATAACCAAGAGAAGTATAATAACAAAGAATGTTTGTTTTTAATCTACTTTGCATTGCATAGTATTCTAGAGAGTTGGCATTTAACCATGGAAATTCAACCCCTACCATATTTATCTTGTATTCGCTTTCTCTATTGCATGTTTTCTTGACTATATACTTTACATTTTTTATATTATTTTTATCAGGCTGCATCTGAGTTACCCAAGCATTTATTTCCTGCGATTCTTCAAATAAGCCAAGTGTAACCCCATTAACAAATACATATTGACAGAAAAATAAGCCCATAAAAATAAACACTATCGGAGCTTTTTCATTATTAAGCATCAGACATATAATTATGGCTACATATGAGATCAGTGGTAACAGATATCTCGTCTCTTCATTAATTTGAAAAGAAAAAAATATCAAGGTTATGACAATTGTTATCAACGAAACTGAAAACATATTGGTAAAATTTTCTTTCCAATTTATATTTTTCAATCTAGCAATATGTTTAATGGCAAAAAATCCCATTGCCAAACATACCACATAGGCTAAGATGGGAACAAAAAAACTCTGTTTGAAAAAAGTAATCCAAAGATTAAATTTGTTATAAAAAGAATCTTTGGTTCCATATAATTCAGCCGCCTCTCCAGAAGATGCTAATTTCATAAATTGAAAAATAGTATTCCAATTTATCACATACCAAGAAATAACCGCCAAAGAAAATAAAATTCCCAATATCCAAAGAATGATATTTTTTCTTTTTTTGAAATAATCTTTTATGGATTCTTTTTGAGGATTTTTGATCAGATATATAAAACCTAATGCCAGTATGGGCATAATATATAAAGGTGATGTTATTTTTACCAACATTGCATATGAAAGCGCTATAATAAAAGCTATTATCGAATTGTATTTATTCCAAGTGCCTATGTTTATAAAAATAAAGATAGTAAATACCACCGCAAAAAGTTGCAATGATTCAACAAAATATTGATGACCCATGCCAATGAATAATGGAGCAGAAGATGTAATAATCATTCCCAACAAAGCCAAGTTTTTATTTTTATTCGTTAAAAATAAAATAATTTTATAAATAAAGATCAATGATAAAAACTGGAATAAGACAATATATAACAAAAGAGCTCTATCTACAGAACCTACCAAATTTGACAATGGTACGAAAAATTGTCCAAACCAAGCAATGGCCGGGGCTTTTATTCCGAACGCTGACATCATAGCTTGTGGCCATAGCGAGATGCTATGCGTGAGATTATAATATAGCGTTACAGATACCTCTCCATACCACGCTTGATCCCAAGGCCATACATGGTTATCTAAAAAAATCCATACTAAGCTTGGAATAAGCAATATCATCGCCACTAAATAAGGTAGATATTTTTCATCCAATAATCTTTTAAACATTTTTTTAATCATATTCAAGATATTATTTATTTTTTATTAATTAACTCTTCTAATAATTTATTAGAGTGTTCCCAATTCCAGTTTTTTACAGTTGCATATCCATTATGAATAAGTTTTTCTTTAAGTTCCTTGTCTTTAATTAGCCTTTCTACTGATTTTTTTGCAGCATCAATATCCCCCATTTCGACTACTAAAGCATTTTTTTCATGTTCGATATATTCCTCGTATCCCGTCACTTTTCCCACCACCACAGCGCAACCGCAAGCCATCGCTTCCATAGGCGGTCCAAAGAATCCCTCTACCCTACTCATTTTGAGAAAAATATCACAAGATGAATAGATTTCTTTCATTTTTTCAAATGGAACACTTTCAAAAAATTTATCATATCTCCAGCCTTTTTTAGGTTTTCCATTGTTACTCACAATCCAAATTTCACAATCTAAATCTTTAATTGCACTGTAAGCGTCATCCATTCCCTTAAATGGAACGTCAATTGCCCCCTCAATTAATATCCTAGGCTTTTCACTTTTTGGCTCCATAGGATTTGTTTTGTGGAATATGTCTAAATCTATTCCGTTAGGAACATAATGAGCATTATGACCAAATTCTTCCTTAAGCCAGCGCTGTAGCCAAAGAGCTTCCGTCATAAATTCACATTTCATTTTATATGTAGCCTCTATAATATTAATCGTATGAGTATCCTTAATATCAAAACGCCTCTCATCAGATTGCACGAAATAAATTTTGCGATCGGACTCAATAACACTTAAAAATGGCGCTGTTGTCCAGCTTGTTGCGATACAAATATTGATTAGCTTAAGTTTATTCCATTCATCAAAGGGAATAATTAAAGCTTCTTGATTCGGAAACCAATCGATGCGCGTATTTCCATCTTGAGATAAAAGAGTTATATTATATCCTTTGGCTTTTAATAAATTTGCATGTTTCAAAACAACAGCTATGCCACCAGAAATTCCCGTCCCAGGGATAATAAAAGCAATGTGCGTATCCTTAACGGAATTGTACTCATGTTTACCATAAAGATTTTCGAGTTTCCCCTCACCCCTAAACCATTGTTCGATAAATAATTTATTAGCAATTCCGTTACCTTGTTTATTTTTTAAAGACTTAGTCATTTTCCTCAAAAAAGAGCAAAGACCATCTCTTTTGAGAATAGAAAAAACAAATTTTAATTTTAAAATTATATTATGCATGCATTATTTTTTATTTGAAAAAATTTCCAAATATCCTTTTGTCATATATTTAACGTCATAATTTTCTAAAACATGAATGCGAGCACTATCCTGCATCTCTCTTAATGCATTTCTATTATTTTGGAAGTAGCTAATTTTTTCTTTTATTGCCTTTATGCCGCCCACTTCACTGATAACAAATCCGTTCTTATTATTTAACACAATTTTATCGATTTCTCCCACATTAGTAGAGATTACAACATTCTTCATTGACATTGCCTCCAGAGCAGCCATAGGGAATCCCTCTACCTCTGATGTCATGACTAAAATATCAGAATTAATAAGCGTACTCTCCGGCTTAACGAAACCCAATAATTTTACATTTTTCAATCTATTTCTCTTAATGAATAAGTCTATCTCTTTTTTTAGAATACCATCTCCGCCCATAAAAAATTGGATGTCCTTATCGTTTGCAAATTCTTTTGCTACTTTTAAAAAATCAAGTGGCCGCTTTTCAGGAGAAAATCTACCTAAAAACAGTACGTTCATTTTTGTTTTTTCTTTAACACATTCTCGAGGATTAAACCTGTCAAAAGTATCAATTCCATTATAAACTACTTTAATTTTTTCTCTTTTTACACCACAATTCTCAATTACTTTTTTTATCCTATTGGAAATCACGATATGAGTTTTAATATATTTATCATACTTTACTGCGGACTCATAGTATCCCAGTTTTGAATCATTATGTAGAACATCAGAAATATTTATTTTGGGAAATCTTCTGACCATATCGCCCGCTATTTGATAAAAAAAGCTTGAATGCACACCGCATACCTCCGTTATATTTCGTCCATTAATAAAACTAAAAATAAATTTATTATAATCGCTCCTATCTAAATAATTTGGCAAATGATATATAAAAGGTGTAACTTCTAAGAATTTCCATTCCCAATCATTATCTGATTCTTCCGTAGTAATAATAGTTATCTGAAATCCATTAAATTTAAGTCCTTTTATTTTTTCCAAAAGAACCGATTCTACACCTCCACATGTCAACCATGGAACTATAAAAAGTATTGATTTATTACTTTTAATAAATTCAGCTTCTATAATATTTTCAAATGGATTTAAAATTTTTATTTGATTGTATATTTTTTCTTGCAACTCATCTGCCAGTTTATTATTTTCAAAAAAATCACGGCGATCAGTCTTTAGCTCAGAAAGTTTTTTACTAAATCCTGGTTTGTGTGTCGCACTAAGAGAATTTTTATGTATTCGATATCTTATCAGGCATTCTTTTATAACTCGGCCTCCTAGTCCAGTTCGTATCATATCAATCCAAAAAACCCAATCCTCGAAATATCCATTATATTTAGTAAGAAAACCACAATTATTTAATTCAAAGACTTTGTCCCAAGCACTTTTTCTTATAACGCTATGAGAAGATGCGATATTTGAGTTTCTTATTACAAAAGAATCAAAATCCTGAGTCCTCCAAATAGATTCATTATCTCCAAAACACTGCAACCAACTATACGCACACCCCAAATTACCATCTGCTTCTAAAATGATTAACGCTTTTTCAATATAAGTAGGCATCATCATATCATCAGCATCAAGAAAGCAAATATATTTTCCTTTTGATAATAACGCGCCATTATTACGAGTTTGCGCTAAACCTTGATTCTCCTGATGAACGACTCTAACTTTTGGATAATTTAAATTGTTTAAAACATCTATCGTATCTTTGTCTGTTGACCCATCGTTTATAACAATTATTTCTATACTCTGGAATGTTTGGGAAACCGCAGATTCAATAGCTTCAATTACAAATTTTCCGTAGTTATAACACGGGATTATAATTGATACTAGCGGTTCATTATTATTCCACCTGTCTTGATATTTTTCTTCAATTATTACCCTGTTTCCAGTTTGGGCACTTACAAACAATCCTTTTATAAAATTATTTAATCGCTTTAAAAAAACAATAGTTCCATCTCTTCTAATTATTAACAATGCAGTATTTATTAATTTAAATAATTTTAAAAATTTTACATTTTTTATTTCAATATAAATATTTCTAGCACGCCAAAACACAGATGATTTCATAAATAAAATGTTCTTTTCTTTTTCTTTAATTAGTCTATTTTTAGATCTAATAATATCATTTAATTCATTTCTTTCATTGATAAAAAATAAATCTCTTTCTCCAGAAATATCAATTAAATCAGAAAATGAAAAATTATAAAATTTTTCTATTTCTAAAGATAATTTTTTATCTTTAAAAATCTCATAAAGGATGTCTACCGCGAAATGATTGTATGCAACACCCCTATCCTCACTTAACGCCATTTTTGCTATACAATATGGTATAAATTTAGTGTTTATTGGTTGTTCGTAACAATTTGGAAATATTTTTTTAAATTCATTTATATCATTTATATTTAAAAAATTTCTCAATACCTGGGATGTCTCCCAGCTAATTCTAATTCTTTTATCGGGCCTGTCTGCACTAATATTTTGATTATTGTCCCGTATTCTATATTTAACTAATCTTTCAGGAATAACATGCAAGTCATAATTCATGCAAAAACGAATCCAAAAATCCCAATCTGGGATTTGAGCAAAACGTTCATCATAAAAACCAATAGTAGAGTAGCAAGAACGTCTAATTAATGTGCTAGGTTGCGCTAAAGCATTTTCTCCAGAAAAAAATAATTTCAACCATTTGTATTTATTTTGATTTTCTCTATCAAAATGTTTATAATTGAATATCTGAGTTTCCAATATATCGTTTCCCTCTTCATCAATTGCTGATATATAAGAAAGTACAGCGCCTATGCTTGTATCTTTTTCTAGAAAATTAACTTGCTTTTCTATCTTATCGCCAACAAAAATATCGTCTGAATTCATGATAGCGATATACTCTCCGCAAGAATTTTCTATACAATTATTCACAGCCGCAGAAGCTCCTCTATTTTTTTCAAAACAAAAAAGTTTTATTCTGTTATCTTTAAATTTTTTAATTTTTGCAACAGTGTTATCAACTGAGCCATCATCCGTTATTATAATCTCAAAATCCTGAAATGACTGATCTAAAACACTTTGGATACATTCCATTATATATTTTTCGTGATTATATGATGGTATTAAAATACTTACTTTTGGCATATATTATTTTTTTGAAATGTTTTTTATTATTTTCGTTATAGCAGTTGCATCTTTTATAGAAAGACCCCCATGAAATGGAAGACACAAAACCTGCTCAACAATTTTTTCCGCATTTTTAATATCAATATTTTTACAAGAATAATGATTATATTCTGTACATAGGGGATAAAAATATTTCCTTGCAAAAACATTATTTTTTCTTAACTCCTCAAAAACATCATCTCTTGTTTTGCCAAATTTATCAGCATCTACCCTAATTACAAAATATTGTAAACTGTTTTTTGTAACTTTTTTTTCTCTATTAGGTAATATAACACCGTCAACACCGCTAAGTTCCTTCATATATATACCTTCTATAAGTTTACGCAATTCTCGCTCCTCTTCTTTTTCTTTTAACATCAACAATCCTACAGCTGCCTGTAATTCATTCATTTTTCCATTAATTCCACATTCAACAACATCATCGCCTTTTATTCCAAAGTTTTTTATTATATCACATTTTCCCTTCATGCTCTTCTCTTTAAATACAATTGCACCTCCTTCTGCAGTATGAAACAATTTCGTCGCATGAAAACTAAAGACGGATGCATCCCCATAATTAACAATACTGCGATCGTTAATTTCTAATTCAAAAGCATGCGCAGCATCATATATAACTTTTAAGTTGTATTTTTTTGCGATTTTATCTATTTTTTCAACATCACACGGATTTCCAAAAACATGGACACCCACAATTGCGGATGTTCTATCTGTTATTAAGCTCTCTATCTTTTCAGAATCAATATTCATAGTGACTGGATCAATATCACAAAAAATTGGTTTAAGACCAGCCCAGGAAATTGCATGTGCTGTAGCTGGAAAAGTAAAGGGAGTTGTTATCACTTCACCTTTTATATCTAAAGTTTTTAGGGCAATAAGAAGTCCAATAGTTGCATTAACCACAAGCGAAGTCGCGAAATTATTGAAAATTTCATTTCTAAGTCTGACTTCAAGCTCCTGATGTTTATATCCATTATTTGTAAGCCAACCAGAATTCCAAACTTCCCGTAATTCATGATTTAGTTCAGTTAAATCAACCATTACTGGTTTTGTTATAAGTACGGGTTTTTCAAAAATTAATTTATTTTTCAACATATTTCATAATGCGTTATCTAATTATTTTTTCTTGGCAACAATTGTATAATGAATTGGCATTAAAAACCTATCTGATTCCAGCGTCTTTATTTCCAATATTTCCCAACCATCTTTTAAAAGAGCCCTCCAACCATATTCGCTAATCCTCCAACAATCTGGTAACGGGCCATGGATACGAAAATCAAAAGGAGCAGAGAAAAAAGCCAGACCATCTTTTCTTAAAATTCTTTTTATTTCTTTGATAGCATCGAAAGGATTAAGGGTGTGTTCTAAGACCTCCGTGCAAACAATTACATCAAATTTATCGTCCAATAACATATCCTTATTTACACTACATATATCAGCAATATATGTTGCATTTGATTTTGGATCAATGTCTAAGGTCTCAATTTTATTTTTTTTAAAGCATGCCCTGGCTCCAGCATGATCTTGCGGTGCGATATCAAGCAATAATCCCCCCGTATCATATTTAGATGCACAATCATCAAGAAAAGAAGTTACATTATCTCTCAATAATTCAAAATGCATTAGGTCGCGCTCGCTCACGTTATTCTCCATATACTTAATATTTCCAATTAATTAAACTTTCAATAGAACTAACCTCAAAAGTTGGTATATCTAGCTTATCTCCAACCACCCTTCTCTCACTAAATGAATCATCTATAAAAATAGACTTTTTATCCCTTATATAGATATCTTTACTTTCATTATTCATCACATCAATTATTTCATCAAAAATCTCTCCTATTTTAAAACTTTTTAAAATATCTCTTATATCATTTCCAGTTCTGGCCTTATGCCTTGATAATAGGCATACTTTTATGCCATCATTCAGACACTGGTATAAGTAAAACAAGACCATAGGATTTACTTTATTTTCAAAAATTATTGTATCATCTAAATCTATATAAACACTGTTGTATTCCAATTTTATTTGAAATCTATTAAATAAAGCCCTGTCCATAATTATATCATATTTGTTATTTGAAATCATCACCTCCTTATTCAAAGCATCAAAAACACTCAAAAGTGCGAAATTTATTCCCAAATTTCTATGCAAAGCCATACTGCCTGCTATTCTAGGTGCAATTTCCAATAAAACATATTTTCCATCCACATCTTTTTTTAACTGAAAGAACCATACGCCCCTAAATATAAGTTTCTTATTTATTTTTTCTGCAATACTTTTAAAAATGCTTTCTTTAATTGGAAATGTTTCCACACTTATACCGTTAGAAACTCTGTTCCTGCGCCTTGCTTCAGCATAAAGAAGTTCTCCATTTTTATTAGTAAAACAATCTATGGTATATTCTTCTCCTGGCAAATATTCCAATACTAAAATTGATTCATCTTTTTTTTTGTAAAATTCAATCTCTTCCAATGAATTTACCAGAAATGTACCTTTTGAACCTTGCCCGATGTCAGGCTTCAGAAAAATGGGATATTTGGATGGACTTTCCCCGTTCCTATAGATACGTGGCACATCAATTATTCCCTTAAAAAAATCATACGTTTTACTTTTCGATCTACATATTTCACAGGTTTTAGCGGGAGAACCTATTACACTACAAGATAATTTATCAATATTTTCAGCCAATTTTAAGACAACGCTATCGTGTGCAGGAAAAATAAAGTCAATTTTATTTTCATCTAAAATCTTATTAATTCCTTCAATAAAATCAAAGCTATCCACATTTGGAATGTCCTCTATATAGTTTTTATACACATATTTGCCATGGTTTGCGATTGTTGAACCACCAAATAATTTAACATGGGTAGAAAATTTAAGTGCATTGTGTATTTCTAATCCTATTTCAGAACCACATGGGAACACCAGTATTCTATATTGCATAATTATTTTAAAATTATTTTGTTACCTCCACAATTAAAGTGGATTCATTTCGTATTTCAAGATTTTTTAAATCATCATACTTACTTTGTCCTAATAAACATTGTTCAATGTTAACACAACCTATTTCAACAAGCCTTCTTTTTAATTCTTCATAATCATATAGCCATTTGTGCCCCCAATGACGGAAACTAACATTAATCATCTCTGCGCTTGTTTGGATATAATCAAGTCCAAATTTTTTTATCATACAAGATTTCTTCCACTCTGGATTTAAGTACATTTCTACTACATCTTTTAAATTAGGCATAGATGTTCTCATCACTCCACCCTTTTTTAAAACACGGAAAAAATCTCTAAGAGATTTTTTTCCTTCATCTACAGTTAAATGCTCGAAAAAATGTTCACTATAAATGAAGTCAACACAATCATCAGGAAATGGCAAAGCGCATCTCAAATCCCATTTTAAATCTAATTTTTTTATATTATTCTCTGAATTATTATCAATATTTATCCAGCCTTGTTTATAATCAGTTCCACAACCAATATTAAGCATTATTTTTTCATTATTTTTTTTTCTATCTCTTAGAATAATATTAGCCTTTAATGTATTTATAATTTTCTTCATGTGATTTTGTAATATATTTTAACTGATACATAAATTAATTGATATTCTCATGATTTATAATATTGATATTATTATCCAAATGAACCTTTCCATACAAAAAAGAACCCTCTCTTGGATACACCTGAAAATTTACAGCCGAACCAACAAAATCACACATATCCACAATGGATTTTTTTAAATCAATAGGGATAGAAAGAGCACAAGCTATCTTGTAGCTTCCTTGAATAAGTGACATTTTAAACTTCCAATCAATTATATATTGCTGGCCCTTTTTTAAGTTAGTAAATTTAAAATTCTCAATAATATTATCCGAATAAACAATGTCGAGCCCGCTTGAGTCCCTTATGTGATATCCAAAGGCTAAATTTTTCACGTTATCGTTAGCTACTATAACTAATCTTAATATAACAGGTTGATCATATTTCACCAATGATAATTTTTTTTCGTTGGAATCCAATAATTCAATTTTCTCAAACATTACTTTTCTAATCGCTCCACATTGAATTACATTATTTTTATGCCTTCTCTTTCCGTCTTCTTTATCCAAACTATCATCATCTTGCATTTTTTTTGCATTATCCGATATATTTTGAGAGATATAAATATCTCCCACATCATCTGCGCTCCCAATTTTCACAATTTTACCATCTCGAAGAAGCATCGCACGATCACAATATCTTTGCACCACCAGAATATCATGGGTTACTATGATGACAGTGCGGCCCATATCGCGATATTTGTTAAATTCTTCTAGGCATTTTGATTGGAAGTTGCTGTCGCCGACGGCGAGGACTTCGTCCATTAGGAGGATGTCGCGGTTGGCATGGATGGAGACGCTGAAAGCAAGGCGGACTTGCATTCCGGATGAATAATTTTTGAGTTTTTGATCGATGAATCTTTCAAGTTCTGAGAATTTTACAATTGAGTCAAATTTTTCATCAATTTGTTTCTTAGTCATTCCCAAAACTGTGGCATTAAGATAAACATTATCTCTTCCTGACAATTCCGGATTAAAACCGATTCCCAATTCTAGAAATGGCGATATCATCCCATTAATTTTTACCCCAGTTAAATTGCCCGATAGTAATCGGGATTTAACGGGGTGAACCCCTTTTTTCTTTTTTGGTGTATCTGGTTGATAAATACCGGCTAAAATTTTTAAAAGAGTTGATTTACCGCTTCCATTTCTCCCGATAATTCCAAAAAACTCTCCTTTTTTTACTTCAAAGGAAACATCATCCAAGGCCTTGAATTCTTCATACCCCCCACTTCTAAAAGCATTGGTAACCGCCCCCTTGATAGAGGTTATCTTTTCATGCGGTATGCGAAAAGTTTTAGAAATATTTTTAACACTGATTGTTATATCTTTTTCCATTTTTATATTATAGCGCAATTACGTTTTAATTTCCATTGGTAATTTCATTTGCTTGCATTTGTTTATTTATATGCTTCATCAATTCATCAGATGCTATTTTTACACCATTGGAGTTCCAATGAGTGTCATCCGTGTGATAAGGCTTAATTCCCTGTTTTTCATAAGCATCCTCAAATAGAGTTTGCGTGTCAATAAGATCAATATTTCTTTTGTTTAATTCACTTATCAAATCTCTTAAGAAAATCGGCTTCTTTTGCGAGGGTAGCATTTTATAATATATATTTTCTTTATTTGGAATTGGCAAAAAAATAATATGAATGCCTCGTTCATTAAGATCATCTCTAAGTTTTTCAACAAAATCGGAAATTTTTTCAATATCTTCACTGGAAACATCCTTATTGGCCGCCTCTCCCTGAAAAAAGAGTGTCTTTCCAGAAGCATATGTATACAATGGCGCTGGAACCTCTCCTGTGATTTCCGATCTAATGAATCTAAAAATGTTAGGATTGAGTGCTTGATCTAAAAAAGCAACTAGTTTTACTCCGAAAGCATTGTTTCTCAATTTGCCATCAAGGTAAGATAAAAATGGATTATATGTTCGATCAAAAATGTTTTCATCAGGTGATATCAGGGCTTTTGCTGGTAAAAATACTCCATTCAATTCACGCTCAACACAAGATAATATAACAATTTTAGGGTTATCATTTTTAAACCTATCTTCACTTAAAAAATATTCAATTCTCGAAGGGGAATATGGGTAAACACTTAATTGAGATTTTTTTTCAAGGACTTCCGACAGAATATCCTCTTGGGACATTCCACTACCAACAATATTTGAATCACCGACAATAACAACATCATGATAGCTGCTATTATTGGATGTCCTATACCCATATTTATCTGTCTGCCAAACGACATTTTTAAAGACAGCAAACTTAGTATGCGGACCCAAGTCTCCTTTTTCAACTTTTTCTAAATATTTATTTGGATAAAATGGTCCAGGCAAAGCACTGAAAAATTGTTTTGGACGAAAAGCTTCCCATGACCGAAAATTAAAAGCACCAAATGGAACTACGAAAAGCTCCAATAGTAATAATAAAAAGAATGGTGTTGAAAATATGAAAATTCTAAAAATTAATTTCGCCATATATTAAAATTGAAAATATATAAATTGACTACCTGCTCCTGATCCGCTAAAAAAAATAATAAGCACAACCAATGCATAATAAATCGACCAGCGAACCAAAACTGGCTGCGATCTAAGCATTTCCTGAATACTTCCATACCTTTGGATAAACTGAACAAGTTCCAAAATGGCAATAAAAATAACAGTGCTAATAAAGCTACTGTATGTTATTCCCATATCTATGCCAAATATGCTTCCAGTTGAGAAAAAGTCATATCCCTTTGAAATATTTGGCAAAAATACATTGGCGAAATAGTGTTCAACTCCTGTGAATAAATGAGTTGCTATATATACAGCATCCTGAATACTATTTGCCCTAAAAAATATCCAGGCAAAACAAGTCAAAGAAAATGTAATAATGATTTGAATAAATTTATAGATCCTAGGAAATTTATTCAAGCCAACTAATTCTACAACTTTCTTCCTGAAGTCTTTAGTTATAATTGCAAAAATAATATATACACCATTAAGAGCTCCCCAAATAACATATGTCCAATTTGCTCCGTGCCAGAATCCACTTATCAAGAACGTCACAAACAAATTAAAATATATACCCACAGTAGCAACTCTATTGCCACCAAGTGGAATATATATATAATCCTTAAACCAAGTTGAAAGCGAAATGTGCCAGCGCTTCCAAAACTCAGAAATTGATTTTGAGTGATAGGGACGATCAAAGTTCTTCATCAGCCTAAACCCCATAACCCTAGCAGACCCAATGGCTATATCAGAATATCCAGAAAAATCACAATAAATCTGAAATGCGAAAAGGATCGTTGCTAAAATCAAAGGCATTCCCGTAAAATCATGAGGTCTTCCAAAAACAATATTTACTGCAATTGCGGCATTATCTGCTATTACTATTTTTTTAAAAAAGCCCCAAAGCATTAATCGCAATCCGTCAACCACTCTCTTATAATCAAAATCGTGTTTTTCATAAAATTGATGCAATAAATTTTGAGGACGCTCTATGGGCCCCGCTACTAATTGAGGGAAAAACATTACATAAAGTGCGTATATTCCAAAATTATGTTCTGACTTTTGATGACCGCGATATACTTCTATGACATAGCTAAGACTCTGAAAAACATGAAACGAAAGCCCGATTGGAAGGATTATATGCAACAATTTAAATGAGTAATTCCAATGCAAAAAGTTTGCTATGTGTTGTATATTTGAGCCAAAGAAATTAAAGTATTTAAAGGAAAAAAGCACCAAACATGTAGATACTATACTCATTATAAGCCACATTTTCTTTTTTCTTCCTTCTGTTTTTTCAATATATATACCAGCAGTGTAATCGATAATTATAGTCAGGAATAGGATAAGCAAGTACTTTGGAATAAACGCTGCATAAAAAATGCAGCTAGCAGCCAAAAGCATCATCCATCTATATTTATATGGCAACACAAAATAAAGCCCTACTACAATAGGAAAAAATATGAGAAATTGGATTGAATTGAATAACATAAGCCAATAATTTAGAAGTTGGTATGAGTGGAAACGTTAAATTTCAGACTAACTTGCATTCCGGAGGAGTAGTTTTTTAATTTTTGGTCTATAAATCTTTCTAATTCTGAAAATTTTACGATTGAGTCGAATTTTTCATCAATTTGTTTCTTAGTCATTCCCAAAACTGTGGCATTAAGATAAACATTATCTCTTCCTGACAATTCCGGATTAAAACCGATTCCCAATTCCAAAAAAGGAGATATCATCCCATTTACCTTTACCCCGTGAAATTGCTTCGCACCGCCTTTGGCGGATTTCATGGGGTGAACCTTTCCCTTTTTAACAATATCTGGTTGATAAATACCGGCTAAAATTTTAAGCAGAGTTGATTTACCACTTCCATTTCTTCCAATAATTCCAAAAAACTCTCCCTTTTTCACTTCAAAAGAGACATTATCTAATGCTTTAAATTCTTCATAAGTGCTTTTTTTAAAAACATTTACCGCCGCTCCCCTGAGACTGGTAATTCTCTCATGCGGAATGCGAAAAGTTTTAGAAACATTCTTAACTGAGATAGCAATCTCAGAATTTTTATTTAAATCTTTTTTGGTCATAAATTGATATTAATACAATTTCGAACAATTGACAATTAAGCACTATGGTGATATAATAGAAGCAGAATAAATCTCGGCCAGAAGTTTATACACTTCACATTGTTAGGCGGAGATTTTTTGTTTTTGCCTGATAAGGTATCATTTTAAGTTTTCTGAATTACAACGAAAATAAACAGCCCTTAATGAGGCTTATTTTTTACTAATTAATTTTATCACCATACAGACCAAAGTGCAACTTTACCATTTTCTATGAATCCTCTTTTCCCCACCCCTCTTTTTTTCTTTCTTTCCCACATTTTTTTCTTTCTCTCTCAAATCCTTTTTTTTCTCCCTCTTTTTCTCTTCCTCTTTCACCCCAATTCATTCATCCCAAAACAAAAAAGTAACGTTTATTTACGACCGTAAATAAACGTTACTTTTGAAAATTTGCATTTCAAAGATTATATTTTAAAGTTTATGATATTTTTTCAAAAAAGTGAGCTCTAAGCTTTTCTTCTTTATTAATTGCTACGGCTGTAATCACTTGGACATATCGCTCAGCCGAATACAATTCTACTAATTCTAAAATAGGCCTCTCGAATGGATAAGGAGAAACGAAAACACTCTGCTGTATCTTATAAAAATCTAGCGCATATAAATGCTGTCGCAAAATATCTCGAAATATTCTATCTTTTTCAGGAATATCAAATATTACAATCCTCCATTTCTTATCCCACTTCTTGGGCTTTTTAAAATTTATCGCACTTCCAATAATACTCCTTTTTATAGCTTCTTTCTTGCCATTCTTAGTGAGAACTAGTTTAAAAGATCCATTTGGCAATCTTTTTTCCTCAATTAATTTATTTCGAGAAAGTCTTTTTAGTGAATTGTTGAATGTTCGCCTATCAATATCCTTCCAGTCCTTTTTTATTTTATTAAAAGTATCAAAATATTTTCTAGGTGAATTGGAGAAACCCAAGGCTACACCGCCTAATAAAATTAACATAATTTTCTGTTGGTTTTTTCCAATTCTATACATAAATTAATTGAAGACAACTTTATTTACGGCCGTAAATAAACGTTACTTTTATTTTTAGTAAATTTTGTAAGCTTTATTACCTATTTTTAATTTTTCTTTCTTTAAGTGACCAGATCGTTATCAAGATAATACTGATAATTACAAAAAATATAGATGAGAAAAAAGCAACTGTTCCCTTTTCAATTGGAAACATCCAGTTATGAGAATTTGATGGAGAAACTAAAATCGCTAACATTGAAGCTGGTATCCAGACGCGAGCAAATCGCCACCATGCCTGAAAAACACTTTCTTTCATTAAATAAGTCACAAGAGAGAAGATAAAAAGAGGGATTGTGGGCAAAAGGACCATGAAAAATGAATCAAAAAAATACGCACAGACACTATAACTATAAGAAGGACATAGTCCTATCTGTCTGGAAAAAATTGTCACTAATCCCAAAATTAATAATATGCTCGCTAAAAATATTACCATTTTTTTTGTCATAATTTTATATTAATGTTTATATCTTATATAATTAATAATTTATTTTTAACTTCCCCGCATCCGTCATTATACTAGGAATAATCATTCCTTGCATCTTTTTCCAAGCAGGACGCCTAGTAAACTCATCATCACTCTCATCATCAACAATCTCCATCGGTTTTTCCATTAGCCAAGTTTCATTCTTTTTGGCAAAATAATGCGATTCCAATCTCATTGAATCAGTGTTAATATGTGATGCAAAAAACAAATACTTTTTCTTCCAATTCTGCGCCCATTTATATTGCAATATGCCAGTATTAATAGGTAAAATATTTCCATTGTAAGAAATAGAGGCTATGCTAATGTCAACACGATTATTTTTATCTTTTTTCTTTTCCCAAATAATTTCAGTCTTATGCCCCGCTTCATCAATTAGCGTCGCAGTTACAGTTATCTTGTTTTTACTTTGATTTTTAAATTTATCTAAAAACCAAAATAATTTATTCTTTTTATTATTTAATGATTTTGAATCCGTAATTTCTTCTTCCGTGGTCGTAACAGAAACAGCGCTTGATAAATTATCCATTCCTAATATATCCAATTTTTTAGCCGTAACATCAAAAGTTAATTTTACTTCTGGCGCAGCTTTATCAATTTTAATTGTTGTTTTTCTCTTTTCTTCAACATTACCCTGCTTATCAATAGAATAATATTCTACTTCAAAAACTCCTTCTTGATCGAATATTATTTGATTTAAATACTCAATCAGCGTTTCGCCTCCATCTAAAGAATAATATGTTTTGGCAACTCCGCTTCCTCCAGCCTCATCAGTGGCAGATAAAGAAAATTTAACATCAGTGGTGTGCCAACTATTATCTCCCAACTTGCCCTCCAATGAATTATTTGTCACGGGAGCCGTTGTATCCAAGATTACTATTTCTCCAATCTTTGGCTCCAGAGAAAAATCAATTGTGCCATCTCCATTTTTATCAATTTCTAAGCTTGAGGCATTTTCAAGATCACTGGGAACTGCAAATGCTACTCTTGTCTCAGGAGTTGTCGGCATATCTTTAAAAGTAACCTTATTTATTTCTTCATCACCTATGAATTCTTTTACCTCAAAAGTAAAGACTCCTTCGTCATAGCCATTCATTTTAATATGACTAGAAATATCCTCGTTGGCAAAAATATATTTAACATCACCAAACTGTTTATAATATGTCCCTGGAATTTGTTCTTCAATTTGACCGCTGGAATTTATGCCAGTATGACGACCTTGATCATCATACAATTCCAGTGTCAGAGGCGAATGCAATGAATACTCTAAACGTTTTTCATCAGATGATGGCGGAACTTCGGTAGTTACATATTTATACTCTTCGATTGGTTTTAAATTATTTGCAATATTATCTGCAACAAATGAATTAAGTTCTGGGATTTCTAATATATCCGCATGATCAGTACCAAATAATCGCAAGGTGCCAATTCTATTTAATGGACTATTATATTTAGCTATATCAACCCAATATCTCTCTTCACTCATCCATAGCGCGCTTGGTGTAACCACAGTCCCATCACCATCAATTGTGAACTTAAAATCTGGATCCAAAGTGTCCATTCCACTTACGCATATCCCCTCATCGCAATAATCTTCTTTCTTATTTGTGTATTCCGCTTTGCTCAATGTCCCCAACACACCCCAGCCAGCAATTTGAATTACATTAATACCTTCGGGAGCTGTCCAATTATCCAAATCCTCATGTACGCTTTTTGATTTTTCCAATAATTTCCAATTCAATCCAATAGGGATATCCATCTCGGAACAAGTAGCCGAAACTCTATGAAAATCATCGATGAGAAAATTATAAAATTCATTGTACAAATCAATATTATTCGAGTATCTATCTTTAAAATCCGAATCCGAATCAATATCAAAAGATGCCACCGGTGTTTGAACGGAAGAAAAATATTTTTCAGATGGTAAAAGATTATATGCGCCTGCCATATTTTCACCAAATGCTCTGGCATTTTTCATACTTAATACAGGAAAGAGACCTTGGTCTTCTGCATGAAGTAAGCCCGCCATTGCAGCTGGTGTGCCAACTTGAGGGACGGCCACAAAAATGATTTTATCAACCAACTTTTTTACTTCCTCATCGCCAAGCTTTATCATCAAAGCTTTTGTTAATAAGCCACCATTGGAATGAGCTACAATTGTCACCTTTCCACTTTTCGAGTTTGCCGCCAAATCTCTAAGTTTACCTTCAATGGAGTCATCCGCCAAAATATCATCCAACGATAATCTCCAATCATACGAAGCAGCTTTCCAATCATTAATTAATCCTTCCGCATTTTTCATTGAATCCATTTTTTCAATAAATGACTTGTATATATTTGAACCAATCGGCGTCTCATCAATAACATCACCTTCCTTAACGTATATATCCGAACTTATACTTTTCCCGTCAGAATCCAAATACAACCCACGTACATCCTCGTTACAATTTGGCTCCCAAACTAATTCCTTATTATCTGCATCATAAGGACAAGTTGATTCTAATTTATCATACAGCCTGCTAGCTTTAAGTCCTGGTAAAAATAAAACACTGGAATAACAATTTTCCTGGCAACCAACATCTTCATCGGTTGGCTCTTTATCTAACCAAGGATCAAATCGAACCCCATAATTAACACGATTGCCCTTTCCATCAAGATTTTCTTGCTCCACACCCCCATAAAATCCTCTTTCATAATAAGGACCCGAAATATCTCCCCACCAATTATTTCTCGCGTCGAGCTGATCAAAAGATGTGGGAGTTCCCATCACTGAAGCTCCTCCTCTATTATCAGCAATAATATTATATGTCATAACCGCCTTCTTCCCGCCAAACAACATAACTCCAACACCATTATTGGAAATAATATTTTTCTCAATTATCGGCGAAGAATCAGACAGAAGAATGCCAGCATAACCACTATATCTAATTTCTGTATTCCTAATTGCAACATCATTTGTGCCTATTATTGTAATTGCCCCTCTAACTGAATTTAGCCCAACGGCGTACAGTACTGACACATATTCCATTGTCCCGATGGAACCAACTTGAAATCTTATCTCAGACCAATCCCCCGGTTTTGGCACAGTAAGATTACCATCATTATTCGTATCTCCGCCAAACGAATCATCTCTAATTGAGGTAAAAATTATATGATCATTTTTATCCCCAATTACATTTAGCTCACTTCTCACTATTAAATCAGCCCCAACGTTATAATCAAATTTAACAATAACTCCAGGATCTATTGTCAAAGGAGCATCTACATATACATCTCTTTTAATTACATACGGACTATCCTCCTTAATCCAGGTTGTTTCAGTTTTTATATCTGAATCTATTTCCGTTACCAAAGCACTTGCATCTTGCACACACCACAAAAAAGCGATTATCAAAAGACCCATCGCATATTGCAAAATATTTTTTGACATAGTTTTTATTTAATTTAAATTAGCTAATTTTAAAGTTTGTTTAAAATCAATATTTTTTAAATATATCTAGTCGGCATCATTGATCAAGTATGGAAGTTTAAATTAAATAAAGTATATACCTTTTTTGAATTAAAGAAAAGAACTTGGAAATGGTTGGGTGTGAGATCCCCGATAAATAAATTTCTAACACTCATTGCTTCATTAAGAAATTTTATTTTCGAGAATGACAAATTGTGAGTTGGCAAATGACATATGTCATCAAACCCCCGCTAGCACGAAGCATAACAATATTCTTGCTTATCGAAAGATAAGTCCCTATCAGGGAAAAAATCTTATCGCCCCGCTAGAGATCCTGAATCAAGTTCAGGATGACAAAAACCGACAGATTTGGCATGCTCGCAACAAAATAATAAAAAATCTATTTGAAATTTGAAATTGGGATTTTGAAATTTTTGCTATACTTCCTCCGCCACTTTTACGATTAATTTTCGATAAGCCCAAATACTAAAAGCAAAGAAACCAAAAACGATGGAAATAAAAATTCCATATTGATGCCAATCGGCAAAGTGATTATTGAGCATAGATTCCTTGGTAAAATGTATAATAAAAGCGATTGGATTTAAAAGGATAAATTTATGATACTCGGCTGGCAATGTCGTCAGCGGATAAATTATCGGCGAAGCATACAAAATTATCATCAATAAAACTTCCCAAATCATCGATAAATCCCTAAATTTAACATACAAAGGAGCGGTCAAAAGAGCAAAAGATAAAACAATAATATAAATAAAAACAGAAAACAACAAAAACATTCCGATAGCCGCCAAGCTTGGCATAAATCCTTTAATAGCAAAAAAGAGAGCAATCACTAAAAGATTCATCAGAAATATTAAAGTAGCATTAATAGTTGAGGCCAATATGATTGTCCAACGCGGAACGTAAATTTTGGTAACTAATTGAGCCTTGGAAAGCAAAGAAGCCATCCCCGCACTTGTTCCTTCAGAAAAAAAATAAAACATCATAAGAGCAACCAATAATTGCAATGAATAAGTACTGAGTCCGTCTCCTCTAGGATTAAACATCGAAGAAAAAACAAAATTCAAAACCGCAAAAGTCAAAAGTGGTTTAAGCAGAGCCCATAAATATCCCAGCACACTGCCATGATAACGCAATTTAAAGTCAGTTTTAGCTAGCATCCAGATAAGTTCTCGATAATTTTCGTGTTGTTTCATACTCAAGATTAAAATAATTTATTTATTCACATAACTAGATTATGCCATACTCTAAACAGAGAAACAAGAATAGACAGAGGAACAAATTATTTATTATTGAGTTAACGGATTAACGAGTTAACGAATTAAATAGCTAACACTAAATATTAAATTTACATTTTTTGATTTTCAATTTACAATGAGTAGCAAGAATACTTAAAAAAATTAACTCGTTAATGCGTTAATGCGTTAATAACCAATTCAAACAAAATGTTAAATTTAAATACCTCTATTGATAAAACTTCTCATATTAAGCCAGCGCAGGCGGAAAAGCTAAAGAAGCTAGGCATCACCACGGTGGGTGATTTTTTATTTCATTTTCCTGCCCGTTATGATGATTTATCCAAACTGGTAAATATAGTTGAAATTGTTCCAGAGCAAAGCGCGACAGTAAGCGGAGAAATCATTAAATTCGCTCTCAAAAGAAGCTGGCACAAAAAAATTAGCATTATCGAAATTCAACTTCAAGATGAAACAGGAATCGTTCGCGCTACATGGTTTAATCAAAAATATTTAATCGATATCTTTGCCAAAAATAAATTTATTCGCCTAAGCGGCAAAGCTAAGTTGGATAAGAATGGTTTTTACTTTTCCAATCCAATTTGGGAAATTGCAGACAAAAGTCCCAATCATACCGGAAGAATCGTGCCCATTTATCCCGAAACCAAGGGCATTACTTCCAAATGGTTGCGCTGGCAAATTGAAAGTATTTTTAAAAACGATTTTGAAGTAGAAGATCCGCTTCCGACTGAAATACTAAAAAAATACCACCTCCCCGCTCTCAAAAAAGCTCTTTGTGATATTCATTTTCCCAAGTCAGAAGATTCTTATTTAGTTGCCCAAAAAAGATTTGCTTTCTTTGATATGTTTTTGATTCAATTGAGAGCTTTCCAAATCAAAAAACAACTCAAAAAAGAAAGCGCTCAAAAATTAAAATATCCAGAGAAAAAAATTAAAGAATTTCTCACCTCACTTCCCTTTGAGCTTACCAAAGATCAAAAAAAGGCATTTGAAGAAATCAAAAAGGATTTGACCAAATCTCATCCCATGAATCGACTTTTAAACGGAGATGTGGGCTCGGGAAAAACAATGGTAGCCATGCTAGCGGCTCTTCAAACGGCTGAAAATGATTTTCAAGTAGCTATTATGGCCCCTACTGAAGTTTTGGCTTTTCAGCATTTTAATGGGTTCAGCAAAATGCTGGCTGATTATAATATTTCGATCGGATTAATTACTAATTCGTATAAGTTGGTCAATAGTTCGCTGTCCACAGAAATGGTTCACGGCAAAAACAAAAATGTCATCAGTCATCAGTCATCGGATGTAGTTCATGGTTCGCAGTTGGCGGTTCACGGTAAAAATAAAAATGTCATCGGTCATCAGTCACCAGTCATCGATAAAAAGAATTCAAAAATTGAAAAATTGAATGAAAATTGTAAATTGAAAATTGAAAATTCACCAAATAATACGATAAAATTAACTCGCGAAGAAATATTAAAAAATATAAACAACGGTTCTATTAACGTAGTAATAGGTACTCATGCTATTATTCAAAAAGATATTCGTTTTAAAAATTTGGCGCTTATTGTTATTGATGAACAACATCGTTTCGGCGTTATGCAAAGAAGCTATCTTCAACAAAAAATTACTGAAATTAACGATGGCTTGCCAGACAAAATTCCTCATCTACTCAGCATGACCGCCACTCCTATTCCACGCACTATTTCCATGACGCTTTTGGGGAGCTTGGATGTTTCGCTGATAACCGAAATGCCCAAAAACAGAAAACCCATAATTACGCAAATGGTGCTCCCACAAAAACAAAATGAAGTTTATGAATTCATCAAGGAAGAAATAAAAAGAGGACACCAAGCTTTTGTAATTCTTCCCTTAGTTGAAGAGTCTGAAAAATTGGCAGATCTTAAAGCGGCTATCACTGAACACGAGAGACTTTCGCGAGATGTCTTTCCTGAATTTAAACTTGGACTTCTTCATGGTCGCATGAAAGGCAAGGAGAAAGAGGAAATAATGCTAGACTTTAAGAATAAAAAAACTAATATCCTAGTCTCAACATCTGTGATTGAAGTAGGAATAGATATCCCCAATGCTACGGTTATGATAATTGAGGAAGCTTATCGATTTGGACTTTCTCAACTTCATCAATTCCGAGGCCGAGTCGGTCGTGGAGAGCACCAATCTTATTGTTTTTTGTTTAGCAAAAACTCTACCGAAAGATTGCGAGTTTTGGAAAAAAACACAGACGGATTTAAAGTAGCGCAAAAAGATCTTGAGCTTCGCGGACCTGGGGATTTTTTGGGCACTCGCCAATCTGGTCTAGCTGATAGCACCATGAAAAATATCACCAATATCAAAATGATAAAATGCGCCCTAGACGAAGCTCAGGCAATTGTAAAGGAAGATACTAACCTAAAAAACTATCCACTTCTCAAAGAGGCACTGGAAAAAATGAACCAAAATATTCACTTGGAATAGTTCTGGAAGTTATAAAGTTTACCCCGTTAAATAATTTAAAAAATTTAACTGGGTGAATAAAGTTTTTAAGGATTATAAAATAAAAAATTTATTTATAATAAAAAGAGGTGTTACCACGATGGGCAACACCTCTGGGTGCTTCACTGATTAAAAGAGCTTATGTCTATGTCCCGACAAAGTAGAATATTTACCTTATCAACACTGCACTCCGGACAGCGACCAAAAAGTCTCAGGACGACTATTTTGTCTTCCGGCAAATAATTTATTACCGTCACAGATGATAAATTTCTAATTTCAAGATTGTGGTTGCATAAATTACAGGAACGATTACCTTCGTTATCGCTCGTTTTTGCACGACAAGTTCCCACCAAAGAATTTTCCTCAAATAGCATGAGTAAAATTTCCTTACCAGAATTATCGTCATCAATGCATGCCATCATTTTTAACCTTCTTTTTTCTCCTCCTTTCTCCCAATTAAACTGAATATTTTCCCCTACAAATTGAGTATTTCCACTAAATCTCCCATCCATACCCTATCTCTCCTCAATTTTATCATCATACTGCTCAATTAAAAAAATCGTATATTTTTATACGATATTTAATTATACCACAAATGATAAAATTAATCAATAGCGACTTTTGTTGACTATTTAAAAAAATAACCTTACAATCTATAATCATAGCTCTTTATATTTTTAAGCAGTTTTATCCTTAGGGATATTTTTGGAAGCATTTATAAACAATCAACAAAAAAGGAAGAGAAGGATGGATAAGCACGAAATTTTTAGAATTTATGTATTGCCTCATTTGCTGGAAAAGGCTAACAAAGCTGGCGCAACAGATGAAATCGTTAGCATCTCTCTCTTTGGGAGCGCTAATTACAGACCAGATGCGGTAAGGCCCGAACAACTTCCAGAAAAAGACTTCGACATCTGGATTGTTATGAAAGAAGGATCGCTTCAAAGTGCTCAAAGATTTGCCTCAGAACTCTTTGGGGCTAATTTTATCTTTGAAACATCCGAAATTAAGGCCTGTATTCTGTATGACAAATTTCATCGTAAATTTCCTATCGGACAACTCCTAATTTCGCCCATGATTGTCATGGAAGAATCCTATTCACTGGCCAACGAAAACTATTCCCAGGAAGAAAGAAACGACATTCTTGTTCCATGGTTTCGTCCCAGATCCAGAGAGCGAGTTCCCGAATCGATTGTTTGTTCGCCTCTCTTACAATGGATGTGCTTTGACATGCAACAGCTATACGTTGAAGCGATGAATCTGTGGCAATTAATGATGCCCATCATAGTTACCGCAGAAGGATCAAAATTCCTTGGAACATTTGTGGAATGCGCAGTGACAGGAAGATTTTTTTATGGAGATGCGGAAAGATACGCCGCTCTCAATAAAAAATTACTCGAAAGCGTTATAAACCATTTATTTTTGAACGAAAAAAATATTCCCTTGGCAGAATTCTATAAGATGCTAACCACATCACAGAAAGCCGGGACTGAATTTGGAGAGAACCTCACCAAACAATTTGCAAGTTGGCTCAATAACGCAGCTTGATTTTCCCTGGATAAAATTCAAAAAAACAAATTTTGCGATTATTAACATCGTAAGATATATTGCACGTAGAAACCTGCTTTCTACGTGCTTTTTTAATTCCCATTGAGCCCCTATGAGAATGTCCGCTTAAAGCTAAGTCCGGTTTTTGTGACTCAATAACATCCCCCATTCTGGAGCTGCCTAAAACCATATATAATTCCTTTGGTTCCCCCTTGATTGTTTCCTCAAAAGGAGCCCAGTGGGTTAGTACTACATGAAAATCAAATTTAAGTTTATTTATTTTTTCAAAAACTTTTTTCAATTTATCCACTTCCCTAATTTCTTCTTTAAAAAATTCCTTCACAGTCTTCTCTCCCTTATTTATAATATTGTAAGGACTAAAACCACCGCCATAACCTTTTGTTCCTGATACAATCAAAGTTTTCCCATTAAAATCAAACTTCTGATAACTCCCGTCTAAAATTTTAATCATATTATTTTCTACTAAGATTTGCTTCTTAATTTCTGCTAAGCTTCTATTATCACATTCGTGGTTTCCAAAAACCATCAGAATAGGGATTTTTATCTCTGAAATTATTTTCAAAAAATGTTCCGTCTCTTCTTTTTTCCCGTTATTCATATCTCCTCCAATTAATAAAGCATCTGCCCTCTCTTCAATACCATTAAAATAACTGTCATTTATGGAGTATTTTTCTAAATGCAAATCGCTTATGGCTGCTATAGTGAATAATTTTTTCATACTTATATTGTAATAATAAATTTAAATATTTTAAATAATAAAAAATTCATTTCAAAATTAGGTTTATTTTAAAAAAATAACATACGAATAAAATTTAATCAAGAGTTAACTTTGAAAGAAATATTAATAAATACAACTAAAGATATCTACTGAAAAACTTGCTTCAAAATAAAAAGAAGGGGGCAAGTACTCATTGAGCGTACCCCCTTTTTTTGTTTTTCCGCTATGTGTAAAATTTATATATCTATGGCGATATCTGAAAAGATATCAATGCTATGTCCATTTCTCGAACAGCTGGAAGAAATCTTTAACCTCATTCTATTGTCAGTAGAAAGAAATTCGTTTACTCTTATTGAAAAATTATTTTTACCATCGAGAACGTCTTTTCCGCAGACCGGACAATAATAACCAGCTCCCGTAAATTTAACAATTTCACGAGTATTACCATTTTCTAATAGATTAAAACTTATGATCTCAATCCCCTCTTCGTTTGGTGTTTTTGTGATAAATAACTGAAACGTCCTTCCTTTGAAATAAAATTCCATTTCCCTACTCCTTTTTAGCTTTATGTTTTCTAAACAAACTTTAATTATAGCGGTTTCGTTATAATATCATAAGATAAAAATTTATCAAAATACCGTAGCTTGCATATTTGCACAAAACATTATATAATCTTTATTAGAGAAAATTTAATTAAGCATTGATACAGACTAACCACCTGTGGAGCTTGTGTTTTAAGGAATTTAGCAAGATAAATTCCAAGAGTCGCCCTAGTAAATATGGGAAGCTAAGTGGAACCGTCCAGGCCGTAAAAAGCAGGACCTTAGCAATTCATAATTTTATTTTGGCGTTTTTTATTTTTTGTTAAAAGCAAAACTTTTAACAAAAAATAATCCCTGCACAAAACCATGCACGAACAATCAATTCGACCAAGACAAAGCCGAAGACGGATTTTGAAAACTAAACAAACATCTATCTCCGATTAAAAATTCGGTTTTGTTTGCGGGATAAACCCCGCATAAAATTTTATACCAAAATAAAATTTCATCAATCAAAGCCGTTAGGCGGATTTTCTAAAAAAACATTAGATAAACTGGATATGAAATTTAATTTTATTGCGGGGTAATTTTTAAGAATAATTATTTATTACTAAGTTAACGGATTAACGGATTAACGAGTTGACGAGTTAACTCAATTAAAAGAATGGAACTTTTTTCCAAAAATATAATATTTGTAGATACTGAATTTTCCACTCTTGATCCATACAAAGGAGAAATTCTTTCTCTTGGAATAGTCAAACTTAATGGTGAGAGTTTGTATCTGGAATTAGAATTCAAAGGAGAAACTAGTCCGTGGGTAGAGAAACATATTTTACCCACGTTAATAAATAAAAAGGTTTCTCGCAAAAAAGCTGTTTCAGTGATAAGTAATTTTGTAGGCAAAAGAAAGCCATATGCCGTAGGATTTATTCCTCAACATGATACGCTCTACCTTTATAAATTGTTTGGAGTAAATGAACATCCTTTTCGCTGGCTACCAATTGATTTTGCTTCTATAATGTTCAGCCAAGAAATAAACCCTGAAAATTATTTCAGAGAAAGTTTTCTCAAAAAAATTGGCATTGATACTACTCGATACAAGCACACGCATAATGCCCTGGATGATGCCAAATTGTTGAGAGAAGTATTTATGAAATTTTTTAAGATTAAAACCCCCTCCGTCCTAAAGGACACCTCCCCCTTGAGTACAAGAGGGAGGGGACTAAAGAAAGCAACTCTTTAATCCGTTAACTCGTTAACTAATTAATAATCAATTTATTTTATAATATAAATAATATGAAAAAAGAAAACCCAGAAGAAAAAAATGAAATACTAAAACACTCCACTGCGCATATTTTAGCAGCAGCGGTTTTGGAAATGTTTCCCGAAACTAAATTTGGAATCGGACCAGCTATCGAAGAAGGATTTTATTATGATTTTGAATTACCGCGCACGCTAATTCCCGAAGATTTGGAAATCCTCGAAGAAAAAATGAGAAATATTATTAAGGAAAATCATCTCTTTGAAAGAAAAGAAATTTCTATTGATGAAGCTGTTGAGCATTTTACTAAGTTAAATCAAACTTACAAAATTGAATTAATAAATGATTTAAAAAACGAAGGGGAAACCACTGTTTCTATTTATAAATCAGGACACTTCACCGACCTTTGCCGAGGACCGCATATTGAGTCTACCAAAGAAATAAATCACCAAGCTTTCAAATTAACCAAAATTTCTGGTGCCTATTGGAAAGCCAATGAAAATAATATTCAAATGCAAAGAATTTACGGAGTAATTTTTAGCGATAAAAAAGAACTCAAAGAATATCTTAAGCAACAAGAAGAAGCAAAACTCAGAGATCACAGGAAAATTGGCAAAGAACTGGACCTATTTCATATCGATGAAAAAGTGGGCTTAGGTCTTCCCCTTTGGCACCCCAAGGGCGCGATGCTTTGGAGAGTAATTGAGGATTTTTGGTACAAGGAACATTTAAAAAATGATTACGAGTTAGTGCGTAGTCCACATATTGGAGGAAGGAATCTATGGGAAACTTCCGGTCATTGGGGTTTTTATAATGCCAGTATGTATCCGCCCATTGAAGTTGGTCAAACGTTAGAGGAAAATCAAAATAAAGTTACTGCCAAAGAAAGTGAAGAATATTTACTTAAACCCATGAACTGCCCTTTTCATGTGCAAATTTTTAAAAATTCCCCCCACTCCTATCGCGACCTTCCTTACCGTTGGGCAGAATGTGGAACAGTTTATCGCTTTGAGAAAAAAGGAGAACTTTCCGGATTAACTCGCGTACGAGGATTTACCCAAGATGATGCTCATATAATTTGTCAAAAAAACCAAGTAGAGGAAGAACTGAAAAAAGTAATTGATTTTATTTTATTTATTTATTCTTCTTTTGGTTTCGACAAAAAAGACGTGCATGTATTTCTCTCACTAAGGGATCCTAAAAATACTGCCAAGTATGCGGGTGATGATGAGGGTTGGGAATTTACTCAGGATGTACTTCGCAAAGTGGCTCAAGAAAAAGAATTGGCTTTTACCGAAGAAGAAGGCGAAGCAGCTTTTTATGGTCCAAAACTTGATTTCAAAATCAAAGATTGTCTAAGTAGAATGTGGCAATGTTCAACCTTACAATTTGATTTTAATCTTCCTCATAGATTTGAAATGTCTTTTAAAAACAACTCTGGCGAAAATGAAGCCCCTTATGTTTTGCATCGTGCTTTATTTGGATCATTTGAGAGATTCATCGGCTTATTAATCGAACACTACGCGGGAAATTTTCCAACCTGGCTCTCACCTGTGCAAGTTTCTATCGTTCCAGTTAGCGAGAAATTTAATAATTATGCCAAAGAGATAAAAGAAAAACTTTTATCCCAAGGAATAAGGGTTGAATTAAATCTTAAAGATGAGAGTCTGGGCAAAAGAATCAGAGAAGAAGAAAAATTAAAAGTTCCTCATGTTTTAATAATCGGAGAAAAAGAAGTGGATGATAAAACAGTGACTGTCCGCTCACGAGGAATCAAAGAACAAAAGAATTTGGGAGTTGATGAGTTTGTTGGAGAAATTGAAAAAGAAGTGAAAGAGAAGAAATAATATTTACTTGCGAATGCACAACGCTAAATGTCCAATATTCAATATTCATTTGATAACTTATTCTCCTTAAAAATGTAGCATCTTTTGCTCTTGTCATCCTCGCGGATGCGGGGATCTCTTAAGAATTAAAGTTGGGTGAAACAATATGAAACATTATTATGTTTATATGTTAACCAATAAAAAGGAAGGTGCTCTTTATATTGGAATTACCAATAATTTAGAGCGAAGAATTTACGAACATAAAAATAAAAAAATTAAAGGTTTTACAGAAAAATACAATTTGGATAAATTAGTTTTCTACGAAGACACTAACGATGTTTCATTTGCTATCCAAAGAGAAAAACAACTAAAAAAATGGAATAGACAATGGAAAATAAATTTAATAGAAAAAGATAATTCTAATTGGATAGATTTAGCAAGTAGTTGGTACGGGGAATAAATACCAAGATCCCCGACAAGTAAATTTCTATAGCTCCTTACATCGCTAAGAAATTTTACTTTCGAGGATGACAACATCGGTTGATTTTAGTATAGTTAAATACCAAAATAAAAGACATCCATTTTTGGATGTTTTTTAATTTTTATTTTCTTTTCTTTATCGAATGCATTTTTGCCTCAGTCATCTCCTCCGCAAACTTATCTGTTTCAATTTCCTTAATCCTTTTTATACAAGCATTGCGGTCTGAGTTAAAAAGAAGTCCAAATATTTTAGAGAATATAGTATTGAATTTTCTGCATTTCATTGGGTCTTCATGACTTTTGCAATCAGCGCAAGTTCTGTAATTATTTTCCTTGCAACAACTCCTCAACTTACACCAGGTTGCTTTTTCGTTTTTATCGCAACCAAGACATTTATCCTCCAGATACCTTTTGCAAGCTCCACAATAAAGCCCGCAATAAGCCACAAGGCTCTCATCTTTAATAATTTCTTTCATGTATTAAATATATTAATTATTATTTAGTTAACGAGTTAACGCATTAACGAATTACTTTTTATAACAATATCTAAAAAGCTAATAACTACAAACTACTAACTAATTTCTACCATCCTCCCCCGCCGCCACCACCGCCTCCGCCGCCGGAGCCACCACTGCCTCCGGAACCGGAGGGCGCTGAAGTACTGGCAGCGATATTGTTAGAAAGATCATCTAAGGCTGAATTAAAGCTATCTGCATTAAATGAGCCCAGCGTGCTCCCCATATACCAAGCTGGCGCATGGCTAACAAAATATTCTTCTCCATAAATTTCCTTAATTCTCTTTATCCAAATACCCGTAATTCCAAAAAGGATAGCATAAGGAAGAAATTTCTCAAAAATATTTTCCTCTTCATAAAATTTAGCTCTATCCTTGTCAACCGTTTCCATGAAAAGCTTGAGGCCCTTAATTTGCCAATTCAATTCTGCTCCTTTTAATGTTCGCTTGGGCATTACAAAACCAAAGATTGCCACAATTAATCCTGTGGCAGCTACAGACACACCCAACCATCCCGAAACAACCATTACAAAAAATACGCCAAAAAATAAAAGGATAAATCCAATAGGAATAAAAATTAAGCTATATTTAATACCCTTTCTTTCAATCAATCCTTCATTGGCAAGTATGTCATTTCCCTTACTTCTCAAATCATTTAAAATTTTATAAAAATCACTCTTTAAAGAAGAAAGCCTAACGCTCTCTCCCGCTTCAAAGAGTTTATCTAAAATAACTTTTTGTGGCGCGCTTAATTTATTCTCCTCATCTTTATTGCCAAGCCTGCTAATCTCATAATCCTTTGAATTAAAAAATAATATCTTATTTTCAACTTCTTTAATGGTAATTATTTTTTTAGTAGCCAAATTGATAATTTCGGCTGTAACAAAATTATTCTTAAAATTTCCATTACTCATCAATAATCCCATTTCTATCATAGACATATTTTGAGGCGCCTCATATTGAGCAATAGTTGTTTTACTAAATGGCAAATCATTTCCATACTTTTTCCAAACCCTAAAGCAAATCAAAAAGACCAAAACAGGGAGAATAAAAAATAAATATTTGCCGTAAGTTTCTAAAAAGTTAGGCTTATAAGGAGTAAAGATATTTTTGGGAAAAGTTACTGAAGTCGTTATCCCTTGGCCAATAAGTAATGGCTGGATATCATGAAATTCTAACATATTGTTATTCATCCACCCATAGGTTGCTAGCTTATTGTCTTTTTCTCCCAAATAACCGGAATATAAATAAATATCAGCGTTCTCCCTATTCACTTCTTCGGGAAATATTACTTCAATTCGTGCGCTATCAATTTCTAAATTCCAAAAATTACCTGTTAAATTCCAGTAAAATTCATCAAAATTATCATCATAAAAACGAATGGCATTTTCCACTTTATATTTAATGACATAAGTATTTTCTCCCGTAACAGTTTTTTCTAGGTCTCCTATTTTCCAAGTCATTGTACTATCTGTACTATTTTTAGATTGCATATACTCGTAATCGTTGCCGTTCTCATCTTTAATACTGATAAGATCAATAGGAGTTTTTACCGCCCCCTTTCCCTCAATGTTTATTTTATAAGGTAGGATTCTAAATATTCCATGTTTGCCCACTGCGTTACCGCAATCAGCCACAATTTTTTCTGTAATAGTAAGAGTGGAATCTCGATTAACCACTATCTGAGAATCAAATCTTTTTATATACCAATCGGTGACATTTTCACGAGCAAAGGCATGATTAGTAAAAACAAAAAATCCCAATATTCCTACTAAGCAAAGTTTTAAAAATCTCTTAAGCATAAATTACATTTTAATTTTCAATTTACATTTTTCAATTTTCAATCAATTTTCAATTTAATTAATTTTCATTGAAAATTTTGAAATTCATTGTAAATTGTGAATTGATTATTGGAAATTATTAATTATATTTTTGGTTTTCTTATAATAAAAAACAATATTGTTGCCGTAATTGCCCCTAATGTATCTGCCAACATATCCTTTTGCGCATCCCAAATATCTCCTTGGCTTCCCAAATATGCAATACCTGCTTCGGGATTAGCGAGAGCAGCATAAATCCACTCAATCAATTCGTAACTCATTGCAATCGTTGCAATCACAAAAATTGAATAAGTAAATAAAATAAATTTATTGGCTACTAATTTTTTATTCCATAACCATTCGGCAATCGCAAAAGCATAAAATCCCACTGAAAAATGAGCAATCCTATCAAAATGATTTCTCGAAAATCCAAAAAAATCTGTCACCCAGTCAAATGGCACTAAAGCAAAGGTCCAATGTCCTCCGATAGTGTGCAAATAAATAAGCACAAACATCAAAGCATAAGCTATGCGCGAAAAACGAATTCCACTCCAATATAAACCGAGTATAAAAGCTAAAATAATCCAAACAGTTAAATTCTCCACAAACCACGTCATCCTATCTACCGGATTGATGGCCAAAATTAAAAAAAGAATTCCATAAGCTACCAACAAATAACTTAAAAATTTTCCTGATTTATTTTTTGTTTTATTTTTATTTTTCATATCGCTTTAAAAAACAATCTCCTTTGCGTGAGATTTTTAATGTTTTAATTTACTTACTTTATTCTATCATAATCAATAAAACAAAAAAACACCCCCTTCTCCAAAATCCCATCTTTTAAAAGTAACATGAGGCTACGACAGCCACTTCACATTATTACTTTGAATTTAAAAAACGCGCTCACCAGTCACTGCTGGTAGGCGCGTTATTACAACAAAGGATATTAGTAGAATACAAACATTGATTCACAATCTCTTACAGCTTTGTGATATTCATCAAATAAAGCAAGCTGATCTATCGAAAGAGCCGCTCTAACTTTATCATACATTTCATCTCGATGTGTTTTTGCGCAAGACTTGCATCTATCAAATTTATCGACTTTTTCTCTTTGGCAATCAACACACACTCGTTCAAACCAATAGTTTTGGTATGGAATTTCTCCGCGACCCTCAAGAAAAACGGTAGTGTCAGGATTATAGCTTGAAATAGTATGCACCTCTTCCAAGTTTTCATCTCTAAGGTAAAATTCATATAATTCGGCATCTTTTCTAATAAAATCAAGCGCCCACTCAGTATAACGAACTTTATCGCCCTTTTTCTTTTGTCCCATGGTTTTCTCCTGTTTAGGGTTGTTTTTAATAAATATTCTCACTTTCTTGATAATTATTTATTAAAGCACAAAGGAAATATCCTGTAAAGAAAAAATTAAATACAAAAAAACTCCACCATCGGAATATATCCGACAGTGGAGTTGGTGTCATGATTGACCCCTCTGTTTTTCATTTGCCAGTTAAACGCTGCAGTGCTTCCGCATAGCGATCTCTGGTTGAATAGATTATGTTAGGTGGCAACGGCGGAGGCGGAGGGGTTTTGTCCCATTCAAGACTGGATAGATAATCCCGCAGGTATTGCTTGTCAAAACTCGGTTGAGGTTTACCGGGCTCATATTTATCCACCGGCCAGAAGCGAGATGAATCAGGAGTTAACACTTCGTCGATGAGGATTAACCTGCCGTTATATTCACCCAATTCGAATTTGGTATCGGCGATAATAATGCCTTTTGCGAGTGCATAATCCGCTGCTCGCTGATAAAGAGCGATGCATACTTCGATAATCGCGTGAGCGCGGTCTTTACCGACGATTTTCTCCATCTGCTTGATAGAGATGTTTTCATCATGCAAACCCTGTTTGGCCTTGGTTGACGGCGTAAACAACGAATATGGAAATTTATCCGATTCCTGCATGCCTTTCGGCAAATTAAAACCACAAACTGTGGTGTCTTTCTGATAAGCACTCCAGAACGAACCAGAGATATATCCGCGTACGATGCACTCGACAGTCAATGGCTTGGTTTTTTTAACCAGCATTGAACGACCGCGCAATTGATCGGCATAGGGCCGACACTCCACCGGATATTCATCGACATTCGCAGTAATTAGATGATTTTCGACGATATCGCCCAATAGCTCAAACCAGAAAAGAGAAAGTTTAGTGAGAATTTCTCCTTTTCCAGGAATGACATCATTCATGACAACATCGTAGGCTGAGATGCGATCAGTGGCCACCATCAACAACACGTCATCGTGGCCAGGAATTTCATACATATCACGAACTTTGCCGCGATGCTTGAGAATTAATGTTGGAAAAACAGTTACTGTTACGACGTTTCCGTTCATAATTTCATCCTCCTTCAATCAATTTGACAATCTGTTTATGAAAATCATCGATTTTTGTTACTCAGGACTCGTAAACATATACTTTATATTTTGCTGAAGATTTTTATCTGCCTCTTCTGTTTCCTTAGCAGTTTTTACCCTTTTAGCGATAAGCTTTTCAGTTAAAACTGCATCATTAAGTGCCAAAATTTCAGCAGCCAGCCAAGCGGCATTTTTTGCACCGTTGATTGCTACTGTTGCCACTGGCATACCTGAAGGCATCTGCACCGTAGAAAGCAAAGCGTCAACTCCGCCCAAGGGCGAAGCTTCAGAAGTTAAGGGCACACCGATAACAAGCTTAATTGTTTGAGCGGCCACGGCGCCAGCTAAATGAGCCGCCATACCAGCAGCACAGAGAAAAATCTTGCATCCGCCTTTTTCCAATTCACAAACCAGCACCTTGGTTCGTTCAGCAGTGCGATGAGCACTGGTAATGCGCATCTCGCAAGAGATCCCCAAACTATCAAGGAACTCTTTTGCCGGCAACATTTTTTTAATATCAGAATCGCTTCCTATAAAAATTGCTACTGTTACTTCTGCCATAATTCCGACCTCCTTTACACTCTTGAGTTGTTCAAAAAACTACTGTTTCTCGCCCCTTTAGCGATTATGTAATTAAAGCATACAGAAAGTACTTTGTAAAGAAAAAAGATCACTTACATTTAAAAACAATTCAAATAACCACTACCGCATCACCATCGTGAGTATGTCATCCTGAAAAGTAGATTTTATTTAGCGAACGAATGTGAATTCATATAAAATCACTTATTCAGGATCTCGAGTATTGCACAAGAGATTCTGAATAAATGATTTTTATCTGCTCATTTCTTCGCAGTAAAAATCTATTTTCCAGAATGACATGCTGAAGGCGTGAAGTTGAGTAATAGTTATTTAGAGATGGTATAAGTACTTACCTAGGTATATGCTTATTTTTTGTTCTTACAATAGCAAAAAACACGATTTTGGTCGTGTTTTTTGAAAAGTATATTTTGTTGCAAGAAGCCCTCTCTGTCACTGAATACAGTGACATCTCTCCCAAAGGGAGAGAGGGAAAACAACATCTATCTAGGCTCGGGAAACATATTCTCCTTTTTCCGTATTTACAATTATTTTATCTCCTTCATTTATGAATAAGGGAGTGGTAATTTTGGCCCCTGTTTCAACGGTAACTAACTTATCTCCACTGGAAGCTGTATCACCTTTAATTCCTGGAGGAGCCTGAGTTACGGTTAGCTCAACCTTAACTGGAAGCTCGATGTTGATAGGATTGCCGTTAAAATTAATAATAGAAACCTCTACTCCCTCTACAAGATAATCGGCTAAATCTCCGATAACTTTTTTGGGCAAAGAAAATTGTTCATAGTCGGCGCTATCCATAAAAGCAAAGCCGTCTCCATCTTGATATAGATATTGAGCATAAGTTTTTTCGATATCAGCCTCCTCTATTTTATCTGCTCCCTGAAAAGTTTTTTCCAAAACTGCACCGGTGGCTAAATTTTTCAATTTAGTTCGCAAGACAGCTCCAGCTCTTCCCATTTTAGAATGCTCATCCCAAAGAACCTTGAAAGGTTCTCCCTCAAGAACAATATTTTTTCCTGATTTTATTTTTGAAATGTTTAACATTTAGAGTTAATTTCAAACTTTAAATTTCAAATTTTAAATGAAATCCTAATTATTAAATTAATAAATTCAGATTTGATTCGAAATTATAAATTCGAAATTCAAAATTATTTTATTACTATCGGTGTTAATGCCATTATTCTTGATTTTTTAATGGCTCTCGTTAATACCTTTTGGTGTCTGGCACAAGTTCCAAATCTTCTTGGAGGATAAATTTTTCCCTGAGAATTAACAAATCTTCTCAATAGTTCTGAATTTTTATAGTCGATTTTGTCTATTTTATCTTGGCAAAATTGACAAGTTTTTTTCTCTATCATTTCTTTAGAGCTTAAAATTACATTAAATCTGATTTAATATAACAAGCAAATAATCTTAATTAAATTAAAATGGCACATCTTCAATTTTTACCTCTTCTTGCTCTTCATCTAAGTTGATAGTAGGAATTTCTTCCTCAACTCTTTGGGGAGCAACAGGTGCTGCTTGCGCGTTATTTTGAGGAGCTGGTTGTTGTTGTCCGGTTGCATTTGCTCTTGGAGCTCCGTATCCGGCTTGACTTGCCCCTTGAGGCTTAGCGCCAAATTGCATCTCAGAAGCAATCACTTCAGTAACTTTTCTTTCTACATTATCCTTTCCCACATAACTTCTAGACTGCAATCTTCCCTCAAAATAAGCTTCCTGACCTTTGATCAAATATTGACCGGCAATTTCAGCTAACTTTCCAAAAATAACTATATTATGAAATTCAGTAGTTTCTTTTTTCTGACCACTTTTATCTGTCCAATAACTATTAGTAGCCAAACTTATACTAGCCACTGTTGAACCAGTATTAGTAGTTCTTATTTCTGGATCACGAGTTAAGCGACCCACCAACACTACTTTATTAATATTCATATTTTTATTTTAAAGATAATTTTGCTTATTTTTTGCAAATTACCTTTACTTAAGAAATTAGATGTTTAAAATTTCGTCTAATTTTTCATCAATGTCATCACCCAAAATCTCTTCTTCTTTTTTCTTAGATTTTTTCTTTGGTTTTTCTTCTACAACAACCTCATCTTCAGCCTTAGTTTCTTCAACTTTAACTTCCTCAGGCTTAACTTCCTCAGACTTAACCTCTTCAGTTTTTACTTCCTCAACCTTGGGTTCTTTTACTTCAACCACAGGAGTAGCTTTAACTTCCTGAACCCTTGGAGTCTCCTCCTTAACTGCAGCTCTTTCTTGCGGTTTTACAAATTTCTTGTTTTCTCTGTTAGCTTGTTCTCTTGCCCCAAATTGCGCCTTAGCTTTTTCTTCAATATTTTCTAAATCTTTCAACGGTGGAAGATCGTCAGTTTTAACTACCATATATCTCAAGATATCTTGATTGTATCTCAACTCTTTGTTTATTTCTCCCATTATATCATAATCTGGGAATAATTCTTCTCTCTCATCTTTGGAGGGAACAGTAAATCTTTTAGCTACGTAAGTTCCTCTAGCTTCTCCCTTGATGTCATAAGATAATCTTCTTTTTCTCACAAACTCACCTTCCAAAAAAGTTCCTTTATGTTTTGTGATTATTCCTTCAATCACCGGCCTTATTTTTTCCAAATTGGCTTCTTTTGATTCACCAATAAGGTAACAAATTTCATATTCCATATTTTTTTCCGCCAAAAATGCGGATTATATTAATTACTTATTTAAATTAAAATAAACTTACCAAAAGAAAATCCTTTTAAACGGTAAGTTTATTTTGGGTGCCTTATCCTTTTTGAAAAAGGCGAGACACCCTAGGACTTTCTTAAGTTGTATTGAGCTCAGAATAACACTCAAGCTATCGCCTGTCAATGCTATTCCTCTCTGAATCCGCTTCCTGCTGGAATCAATCTTCCAATGATAACATTTTCCTTTAGACCTTTTAGACTATCATCTTTGCTTTCGATAGAAGCGTTTATCAACACTCTAGCGGTTTCAATAAATGAAGCTGCGCTCAAGAATGATTCTGTAGATAGGGCTACTTTAGTAATTCCCAATATGACCGGCTTACCTTGAGCTTTCTTCTTTCCGCCCTTCTTAGCTTTTTCATTTACTATTTCAAATCTTTCTCGGCTAACTACATCTCCATTTAATAATTCAGTGTCTGCAGAGTTATCAATCTTGATTCTGCTTAACATTTGTCTGATTATAACTTCGATATGTTTGTCGTTAATTCCTTCACCCTGAGAAGCATAGATTTCTTGAATTTCTCTTACGATATATCTATGCACTGCCTCATGGCCCATAACTTTATAAAGTTTTTTAAGATCGATGTGTCCTTCAGATAAAACAGTTCCTTGAGCGACTAATTCATCTTTGGAAACCTTAACAGTTGCGTTAGATGGAATTTGATATTCTTTTACTTCATTTTTGTCAGAAGTAGATTCAATCTTGATAGTTACATATTTGCCTCGAGCATCAGTTTCGATACTTCTAACTTTTCCATCAACTTCAGAGATAAGAGCTTCTCCTTTTGGAGGACGCACTTCAAAGATTTCCTCAACACGAGGAAGACCTTGAGTGATGTCTGATCCTGCAACTCCTCCGATATGGAAAGTACGCATAGTAAGCTGAGTTCCAGGCTCTCCAATCGCTTGAGCAGCCACGATTCCCACTGCCTCACCTTTTTTAACAAGACCGCCTCTTCCCAAATCCAATCCGTAACATTTTTGACATACACCCACTCTTGTTTTACAAGCAACAACACTTCTTATCTTAATTTTTTCAATATTAGCGTCTTCGATAAGCTTGGCTTGTTCTCTGGTAGTTAGTTCACCCTTGGAAGCTATTTTTTCTTTAGTCTTTGGATCTATAATATCTTCCAATAAAACTCTACCGCCAACTCGGTCTGCAAAACTTTGTCCTATTCTATCAGAATCTTCTTTGTATAAATATGTTCCTTCAGTATCTTTACAGTCTTCTTCTCTAATCACAATATCCTGACTCACATCCACCAAACGACGAGTTAGATAACCAGCGCTCGCGGTTCGAAGAGCAGTATCGGACATACCTTTTCTTGCTCCATGAGTAGACATGAAATATTCCAACACGTTAAGACCCTCTTTGAAAGAACTTTTAACTGGCAATTCCATGGTTTCACCACTTGCATCCGCCATTAAACCCTTCATACCGGTCATCTGAACAACTACGGATTCGCTACCTCTAGCCTTTGAATAAACCATGGCATAAACTGGACCCTCTTTGTCCAATGAAGCTCTAACTTCATCAGTAATTTTATTCTTAGCTTCGTTCCAAATCTCAATAGATTTATTTCTTTTTTCCTCAGCTGTCAAAAGACCGTCATTGTATTGTTCCAAAACTATTTCTATTTTGTCTTCAGATTCTTTTAATATAGCCTGCTTTGTATGTGGAACCACCAAATCGTCCATTCCCCAACTGATTCCAGATTTTCCAGCTGCTTTAAATCCTAAGTTTTTTACATTATCCACGAACTCAGCTGTCTTTTCCTGTCCTACTGTTATTATCATCTTGGAAACTATTTTCTTTAATTCAGCTTTATTCATTTCTGAATTTATAAATCTCAATTCTTCCGGCAAAAGTTCATTAAACATTATTCTACCAACAGAAGTTTGAATAAACTCACCATTGAAAACAACATTTATTTTAGCATTAACTTTTACATGACCTAACTGGTAAGCCAACAAAGCTTCATCGGCTGAAGAGAAAGATTTAATAGTGTCTTTCAAAGTTTCATTAATATGAGTTAGGTAATAAATACCCAAAACAATATCCAAAGTCGGAATAGTAATCGGATCACCACTGGCTGGCTTTAACAAGTTCTTGGAAGAAAGCATCATATTGGCACTTTCCTCTCTCGCTTTGTCAGTAAGTGGCACATGAACCGCCATCTGGTCTCCGTCGAAGTCTGCGTTAAAAGCAGAACAAACCATCGGATGCAATTGAATGGCTTTTCCTTCAATAAGAACCGGTTGAAAAGCCTGAATTGAAAGTCTGTGCAGGGTGGGTGCTCGATTCAAGAGCACATAATGTTTTTTGATGATATCATCCAAAATTTCATAAGCTATCTCAGTTTCAGTATCCACCATTCTTCCGGCCATTCTAACATTGTGAGCATACTCCTTGGTAATCAAATTGTTTATAATAAAAGGTTTGAATAATTCCAAGGCCATTTTCTTTGGCAAACCAACTTGATGAAGTTTAAGCTGTGGTCCAACCACGATAACACTTCGTCCTGAATAATCCACACGCTTTCCTAACAAGTTTTGTCTAAAGCGACCTTGCTTTCCTTTAAGAGAATCAGCCAAAGATCGAAGCGGTCTTTTTTGTCCAGTTGAAGCAGCCACAGATGCATGTGAACGACGCATGCTGTTGTCAAACAATGAATCCACTGCTTCTTGAAGCATTCTTTTTTCATTTCGAGTAATAACTTCCGGCGCTCCAAGACTAATTAATTTCTTAAGACGATTATTTCGGTTAATAATTCTTCGATATAAATCATTTAAGTCGCTGGTTGCATATCTTCCACCGTTAAGGGCCACCATCGGACGAAGATCCGGTGGAATCACAGGGATAACAGTTGGAAACATCCAGTCCAATTCCAAGCCTGATGCTTGAAATCCCTGAAGAAGTTTTATTCTTCTTAAGATTTTTTGGTCGCTAGATTTACCAGCCTGAGCCAATTCTTTCTTAAGATGAACAATGGTACTCTCGATATCCAAGGTTGATAAAAGTACTCTAATAGCTTCAGCTCCGATTCCAGCTGTAAAAACTTGACCAGCTTGAGAAGCTAAATTAAAGTAATCAATTTCTGATAAAACTTGGAATAATTTCAAATTCTTTACTTCATTGGCAATGTAATCATATTGACCCTTAAGATCTTCCAATGTTGCATTCAAATCAGCTGAATCTTTGTTTTCTTGTTTAGCTTTTTTAAGCTTATTTTTATATTCTTTTTTAGCTTGCTCAAGAAATTCTCTTCTTCTCTCTTCATCGATGCTAGTAACGATGTAAGCAGAAAAGTAAACCACTCTTTCCAAATTTTGATAAGATAATCCCAAAGCTAAACCAACCCTAGAAGGAACACTTCTAAGAAACCAGATATGAGAAACTGGCACAGCTAATTTGATGTGACCCATTCTCTCTCTTCGCACATTTGATTTAGTAACTTCCACTCCACACTTATCACAAACTATTCCCTTGTATCTGATTCTTTTATATTTTCCACAGTAACACTCCCAATCTTTAGCGGGACCAAAGATCTTTTCACAAAAAAGACCGTCTTTTTCGTAACGTTGAGTTCTGTAATTTATAGTTTCCGGCTTAGTTACTTCTCCTCTTGACCAGCTCATTATTTTGTCCGGACTAGCAAGACTTAAGCGAACACTTTTGAAATCGCTTACACCTGTATTATTTTCCATATTTTTTTAGGAAGGGTCAGATCAAAAACCGTGGCGGTTAATGATCTGACTTAAAATATTATGAAGTTATTTTAAAATATAATCTACTATTTTATTATTCGTTTGCTTCTTCCTGACTCTTTTTAATTCCGGTCAATTCTACATCCATACATAATCCTTTTAATTCATTTACTAACACATGGAAAGAAGCTGGGATACTTGGACTACTTATCCTCTCTCCCTTAATAATAGACTCATAAGCGCTTGAGCGACCTCTTACATCGTCAGACTTTATAGTCAACATTTCTTGTAATGTATAGGCTGCTCCATAACCTTCTAGCGCCCAAACTTCCATTTCTCCAAAACGCTGTCCGCCAAATTGAGCTTTTCCTCCTAATGGTTGTTGAGTAATTAAAGAATAGGGTCCGATTGAACGCATATGCATCTTGTCATCGATAAGATGGTTAAGCTTCATGATGTACATTATTCCGACAGTTGATTCATTATCGAAATAATCTCCAGTTTTCCCATCAATCAATTTCATTTTTCCATTTTCTGGCAAGCCTGCTTTTTTCAATTCACCCTTAATATCCTCTTCACTTATTCCGTCAAGTGCCGGAGTAGCTACTTTATAACCCAAGGTAGAAGCAGCCCAACCCATATGAATTTCCAAAATCTGACCGATATTCATACGACTTGCTACTCCCAACGGATTCAAAATAACATCTACTGGAGTTCCATCTGGAAGATACGGCATGTCTTCTACTGGTGCAATTCTTGAAATAACACCCTTGTTTCCATGGCGACCAGCCAATTTGTCTCCCACTGCCACTCTTCGAAGTTGCGCTACTGAAATTTGAATTTTCTTGATAACTCCGGTTGATAATTTATCACCCTGCTCTCTTGAAAATATTCTTACATCCACAACTTTTCCGTGTTTACCATGAGAAAGATAAAGTGAAGAATCTTTTACATCTCTTGATTTTTCTCCAAATATCGCGCGAAGCAATCTTTCTTCCGCGGTCAAATCACCTTCACCTTTGGGGGTGATTTTTCCTATCAAAATGTCTCCAGAAACTATTTCGGCTCCCACTCTGATAATTCCATCTTGGTCAAGATTTTTCAATCTGTCTTCTCCAATATTTGGAATATCTCTGGTTACCACTTCCGGTCCAAGCTTTGTGTCGCGCACATCAATTGAAAAATCTTCAATGTGGATAGAACTATATCTATCATCATGCAACAATCTTTCTGAAAGAATAATCGCGTCTTCAAAGTTGTAACCTTCCCAAGGAATAAAAGCAGTTAATACGTTTTGACCTAGGGCGATTTCTCCATTGTCAGTAGATGCTCCGTCAGCCAAAAGATCTCCTTTTTTAACGATATCTCCCACAGTAACTCTTGGGATTTGATTCATACTGGTGAAGGCATTTGATTTGGCAAAACTCTGCAAGACATATTCTCTCTTGTAAAATTTATTCTTTGCGCCAGTAGGATTTTCTTCTTTTACAACAATTCTTCCAGCATCAGCCACGATAACTTCTCCGTCTTTTTGAGCCAATACTACTTGTCCGCTATCAGCCGCAGCTTTATCTTCGATTCCGGTTCCTACAATTGGAGCCTCTGGCTTAACACAAGATACTGCTTGACGTTGCATGTTTGAACCCATCAATGCACGGTTGGCATCATCATGCTCCAAGAAAGGAATCATGGAAGTTGCTACTGAAATACATTGCTTAGCAGATACATCCACAAAATCCAAATTATCCACATCAATCATGGAAGGATGACCCTTTACTCTAGCTTCTGCATTTTTAGTTATGATATTTCCAAATTCATCAGTCTTAATTCCGGCATGAGCAATACTCTTTCTATCTTCCACGGTTGCATCGATGAATTCTATTTCTTCTGTAATATAAGGAGTTACCTTAATAGAATCTTTTTTAGCCTTAACCAATTCTTTGGCTAACTTAGCATCAATCACGGTTCCAGCTTTAGCTACACCTGCAATATTTTCGTCTAAAATTCTATTTTCAAGCAACTCGGCATCACTTTTTACAGTTTTTTGAACCTTTAAATAAGGGGTTTCCAAAAATCCGTATTTATTTATTCTCGCATAAGTAGCCATTTGACCAACCAAACCGATATTTGGACCTTCTGGAGTTTGTACTGGACAAATTCTTCCATAATGAGAATGATGCACATCACGCACTTCAAATCCCGCTCTTTCTCTAGTCAAACCTCCTGGACCCATGGCGCTTAATCTTCTTTTGTGTTCAAGCTCAGCCAATGGATTTACTTGATCCATGAATTGAGATAATTGAGAACTTGAGAAAAATTCCTTAATCGCAGCAGCCACCGGTCTAGAGTTAACAATTTGTCCTGGAACTACCGTTTCTATATCACAAGTACTCATTCTGTCCTTGGCATTTCTAGCCATTCGACTCATTCCTACTCTTAACTTGTTTTGAATCAATTCTCCAACTCCTCTTACGCGTCTGTTGCCTAAGTGATCAATGTCATCAGCTTGAGCCAATGGATCATTGTTTAATCTAATGATTTCTTTAATTATCAAAATCAAGTCAGTAACCTTTAATACTCTATTTTCTTTATCATCAGAAAGACTCACTTCCAATCTCTGATTAAGTCTGTACCTTCCCACACTGCCGAAATCATATTTATCAAAATCAAAAAACATTGAGTCGATCATTTGCTTAGCATTTTCTTCAGTTGCAAAATCTCCCGGTCTGACTCTTTTGTAAATTTCTTTATAACTTTCACCAGCAGTCTTGGAAATATCTTTATTTAAAGTTGTTTCAATGTAATCTATATCGCCTTTGTTTATATCAGCAAATTCTTTGCGCATCATCGCATCACTTTGTCCGAAAGCGCGCAAAAGAGAAGTGATTGGCAATTTTCTTTTTCTATCAATTTTAACAGAAATTACTCCATCGTAATCTGTATCGATCTCAAGCCAAGCTCCTCGGTTAGGAATAATTTTTGCGCCAAAAGTTTTCTTACCTTTTTGGTAATCCATAGTAAAAAACACTCCGGGGCTTCGAATAAGTTGATGCACCACCACTCTTTCAACTCCGTTGATTATAAATGTTCCCCTATCGGTCATTATCGGAAAGTCTCCAAGATAAATTTCTTGTTCTCTGACTTCTCCAGTTTTTTTAATAAGCAAAGAAGCTTTTGCTTTTAAAGGAGCTTCAAAAGAAATATTTTTTTCTTTTGAAACAGATTCGATATATTTTGGTTCATCTAAATAAAAACCAGAAATATTAACTTCCAAGTTTCCAGAGGAATCCTTAACTGGATTAACCTCATCAATTAAATCCTGAAAACCTTTCTCTAAAAACCAATCGTAAGAATCGGTTTGAGATTCTATAAGGTTTGGAAGAGAAACCATAAAACTCTTTTTAAAGAATTTTCTTTTAGACAGCGATGAGGCTGAACCTATTCTTTTTTTTACCTTGAGCTCCTTCTTGCTTTTAGACATAAAAACAATTCCCATAACAACTCTTTATGCATTAACAAAAAGAGTCATCTAATGAGTTTTAAAATAAGTTATTTAATTGTCTTTTCGATATATATAATTCATTTGATATCTACAAATTTAAGTATACATGATTTTTGGAAAGTGTCAAATGGGGGCATCTTGCTACTTTAAATTGACATCATCCATGAATCAACATAATATACAAGCAAAAGGAGGTGATGACAAAATGAAACGTTTCTTGATTCCGCGCGTTGCTCATTGTGGCATCGGCGCCTGACCGGGGGCGAGGCAAAATTTAGCAGAAATGCTGGTTGCCTCGCCCTATATTTATTTAAATTGACAAAAATTACCCAATTTAAAACACGGACAAGTCTTTTGACTCATCCGTGTTCTGAGATTTTCGAAGGAAAAAGATTACTTGCCCTTCTTCATTCTTTTTTTTACCTCCTTGACGGCTGTTTGAATTCTCTCCAAAGGAATATCCTCCTTTTTGGGTCCTTCAGAAAGAAATCCGCAGGCTTCGATGGATGCGGCGATAATTCGCTCATCCGTCACAGCTGTTTCCTGCGAGAATCCGGCGGCACCAATATGAATACCTTTTTTGGTATATATCGGGCAACCACCAGCAAAGGGTACAAACCTTTGGGGATCTATGCCGTAAAGACCGAGAGTTCTTTTTCCCGACAAAACCATCTCTGCGGTAAGTCCAGTTCTCACACCCGTGAAGGCCGACTGGTTGGCTTTATTGAGAGCAATGGGTCCAGTCACAGGATAGGGAGTTCCCACTGTCCTTTCGGCCTTAAGCTTGCGCTCGCGATTCACTACGAAAATGGAGCCAAAAATTCCCAGCTCTTTCGTTAGAGCGACTGCAAAATCTGCAATTCTTTTGGCATCTCTTTTTCTCAAACGAATCTTCTTTTCTTTTTTAGCCACATCATCCTCCTCAATCTATGGTTTATAAATTTGAGCAAATTGCTCACCTCAAAGAGCGATTAATCATTATCGCTTAAATAAAAAAATTGTCAACGCTTATTATCGCACGCTTGTTACATTGAAAACTTGCCACAGGCAATACAAAACTTACTGATAAAACAAAACTATTATAATAATTTACCACTTTTTCACGGCCGTGAAAAAGTGGTAAATTTAGGTTTATAAAAATGTGCACACCACATACAAAGACTCAGCTTATTTCTGGAAAATATTTTTTAATCTTTTTTTCATTATCAATTTTTGTAGCAGTAATTATGCGAACATATTTTTTAGCAGAATATAATTCCACTAAGTCTAAGATTACTTTTTCAAAAGGATATGGAGAAACGAAGACACTGTGTTGTAATTTTTTAAAATTAAGCTCTCGCAAATGACTACGCAATATATCGCGAAAAGTTCTATCTTTCTCTGGGATATCAAAAATAACGATTCTCCACTTTTTATCCCACAACTTTGGTTTTTTAAAATTTATTGACCTATTTATCAAACTCCACAATTTAGCTTGCCTCTTGCCCTCTTTAGTAAGAATTAATTTCATAGAACCATTTGATAAAATCTTTTTTTCTACTAATTTTTCTCTTGAAAGACTACCGACAGATCGATTAAAACTATGTTGATTTATTTTTTTCCAATCTTTCTCTATCGCTCGAAGTGTTTTAAAATATTGTCTAGGTGAGCCAGACATGCCCAAAGCTACGCCGCCTAAAAGCACCAATAAAATCTTTTTCTGCACAGGACTCAAATTATACATAACTTTATTTTACCATTTTTTCACGACCGTTAAAAAGTGGTAAATATTAATGTGGTAAATATTAATTTGTACATATTTCAATAATTCTATTTTATTTTATTTTAAGCTAATATCTTTTTTAATTTCTTTATCATCCCTGCCACGCCCTTAGAATTGCTTTCTTTATAATAGGACCAAAACCAATTCATCGTGTCAATGATGGCATTTTCTTTGATTTGAAAAAATAAATCATCTCCTTTGGCGCCATAATATTTCAAAATTTCTTTTAAAAATTTATCATTCTTATTTCCATTAAAATCAGCTAGCATAATAAAGTCCATCGCAGGAATGCCCAGTCCTAAGTTTGCCCAATCTATCACACCAGTAATAACTTTTTTGTCCGGATTCCATATTATGTTATTGAAATAAAAATCGCCATGAATAATTGATGTTGGTTTTTTAAAATTCAAAGGATTATTTTCGATAGCTTTTAATTTAGTTTCAAGAACTCTAATCTCGTCTTCATCCAAATATTTAGCAATTTCTTTGGGACAAGTTTCATAATCACCTTTTCTCATAACCAAATATCCTGTATCAAAATTGATTTTCTTACTTTTAAAATTATGCAGATCTTTTAAAAACAAACCAATTTGCTTAGCTATCCTAAGTTTATCTTTTTCAGAAAGTTTTTTAATATTAGTTGGATGAGGATGACTCCCCTGTATTTTTTCATAGCCGATAAAATTATTTTCTATGTATTTTGGAGTGGGGATTTTTAAAGATGATTTTTTGGCAAATGAAATAAGAAAATCTAATCTTTCTTTTGTGTTTTCTTTGGAAATTGGATTTCTGGGAAATCGAAAAATCCATTTTCCGTTAATTTCAATAATCAAACTCTCACCACCTCTTGTTATAGTCTTATAAGAATTAACTTTCAGATTTGTAATTCCTTTAATCTCTTCAATTTTAGAAATAATTTCTTTTTTTTGTCGTCATAAGTATTGGCATAATTATTAAAAAAATATTTAATCAGCCATCAAATAATCAACACTCTCTTTAATCTTGTCATCAAAATCATTGTCCATATTTAATATTTTAAAATCATATTTTTTAGATTCTTTCTCAAAAAAATCTCCATATTCACAGACCATATCTGCAATTTTTGGATAAGTTTCTTCATTATTTGTTCTTGCAATTATCCAATCATTTGGAGTCGAACTCTTCCTTATGTCGCAAATAAATTTTTTCCTGTCAGATTTAAAAAGAAATACACTCTTAATATCATTCGGATATTTTTTGCTTAACTCTGAAACAAGTTCTGGCTCTACGTGGTAACCCTCTACGATAAAATCATTACCGTCGGAAATTTCACAAGCAACAAACATCTCGATTGCTGGATAAATAGTCTTTGCCTGTTGCTGGTAGGCTACTATGATTTCAACTGATGAATATTTTAAATATTTTTCATCATTATCTTTTTCGCGTTGAGAACTAGCAGGAAATTTTTTAAAAAAAGTTTCTTTATCTATATATGGTTTTATGACACATTGAAGGGTATCAGTTGAAATCCAAGGAATTCCCAAAAATTTTGATAATTTTTTTGCCAAAGTTGTCTTTCCGCATTTGGGCGGACCACCGATTAAATATATCATACATTTATTTGCGACTTCACAACAATTAATTCTTTAAATTCATATCTCTTTTAATCTCTTCAATTTTAGAAATAATTTCTTTTTTTGTCGTCATAATTTATTTTCAGCTTTCTTTTCTTAATTTAAAAATTCCGTAATTGAATTTTATTATATCTTTCTTCGGAAAGTTTGGATCAATTAATACGTCGTCGGCTGGAAATTGTTCATTGACAGTGACCGTTAATCTCGCTCCATCAAATGATTCTAAATAATCTTCCAATGTATAAGAAAAATCTTCTAATGCGACCTCATTTCCGTTTATTGATATAATTATAGGTATCGCTTTTCTTCTGATATCAGAGTTATTTTCAGAATCTTTAATAACTGCCACATTAGTTCCAATTAATATTTCTCCTCCGATTACCAGCGTCTCACTTAAATCTTTCATAACTTGTTCCAGATTACTGGTGTGCACCAAGCTAAATCGAGAAAAAATAAAATCAAATTTATTTCTATCTACCGGCAAGTTATCCATGTCAGCAAGTACCAGATCTAATTGATCTAAATTTTTCTCGTCTTTTCTTTCTTGAGCTTTTTTTAGCATTTTTTCATTTAAATCAACAGCCACTACTTTTTTGGCGCCTCTCTCGCATAACATTTCAGCATAAATTCCATTTCCACAACCCAAATCAAGAACTATTTTATTATCTAAACTTTTTGGTATTAAATTATTAAACAATTCATCCGCTTCACGATATTCCTTATTTTCTAAATTTTTCCCGACAACATCATAATACGTTTCTGCTGTATTATCTTTTTTATATATATCTCCAATAGGATTAATTTTTTCCATAATGTTTTAAGAGAATTATGAATAAATTTTTTCATCATCAAATAAGTCTACTTTTTTAGCCAGATCTTTATTTGATGAAGTTGCTATATAGAGAGAAAGTGCATTTTCTAAACACACAGCTTTTTGATATCTTATTATATCTGGTATTTTCGGATTTTTTCCCAGAAATTCAGCTAATAAAGCATTGATTGATTTCTCTAAGCTATTTTGGTTAAAATTATTGGGAGTTTGGAATGTTTTTAAGGCCATAAGTTCTGTTCCGGAACATGTCATCATCATAGAAACTAATTCCGGGTCATTCAAAAAGGTTATATAATCTCTCGGACTCAAATGCACCCCTGCATAAACCGTAGGATGCGAGTGCAGTAGAATACTATGCTTTAATTCATGATCATTTTCCGGTTTATCCCAGTTCGCATAACAGCTATGATCGTCTCCTTCTGTAGTTTTGCCACCTATCAACTTATTCTCGGTTAAATCCACAAAAAAACCTTTACTATATTCATTGCCCGTTTTTAGAGTTTTTTCTTTTATAACATCAATAGACCTTCTCAATGCTCCTAAATGAATAGAATCAGGAGTATTAAATGGATATGCGTTAAGTTTTCCAGAAACAATTAAGGCCGATTTAAACATCTTAAAATCCCAATTTTTAGGCTTTAAAATTTCCCTAAAAATTTCCTCATCTTTAGGATTAATCGCGGGAGTTTTGTATTTTTTTTCAAATATCGCTGGTCCAAATTCCATAATTTTATTGTAAAAACATGTTAAAAAATTCTGAAAAATTCTATTTCTCCATTAAAACGTCTATCCCTGGCATTGGTTCGCCACTGAGAAATTCAAGCATGGCTCCGCCACCGGTAGAGATAAAAGAAAGTTCGTGTTCTAAGTTGCTTTCATTGACCGCCTGAACTGATTCTCCTCCGCCGATTACAGAAAAAGCTCCACTTTCGGCAATCGCTTGGAGAATTTTTCTCGTTCCATTGTCATAAGGTTTTTTTTCAAAAAGTCCCATTGGTCCATTCCATACCACCGTCTCGGCGTGCGAAATTATTTCACAAAATTTTTCAATCGTTTTTTCTCCAATATCCAATCTTCCATCATTGGCAAAATCAATCGGTAGAATTACTTTAGAATCAAATTGCATTCCGCCATCGATAGCCTCATTGGCAATTTTTCCTCCCACCAGCACAAAGTCATAATTTTTAACAAATGAATTTATGAGTGGAAGCTTAGTTTCAATTTTGGCTCCTCCGATAATAGCTACTGCAGGATGCTCTGGATGATCTTTTACTCGACTCAAGTTCTCCACTTCTTTTTGAGTTTGGAAACCAGCGTATGATGGTAATCTTTTGGCTACTCCCACCGTGGAAACATAGCCGCGATGAGAATCACTGAAAGATTCATTTACAAAAATATCAAAATTTTCCGCCAATTCAGCCGAGAAACTTGCATCGTTTTCTCCTTCTTCTTTGTAGAATTTTATATTTTCCAATAAAAACGCATCGCATTGATCGCTGTAGCTCAATCTATATTTTTTTATCACATTAGAATCGCAACTAGGAATAAGTTTTATTCTTATACCTAAAATTTTCTGAATATCTTGGATTATATTATTAAAAGAAAACATACTCATCCACTCCATTCCGCCTGGATGCTCTTTTTGATATTCTTCAGGACGACCAAGATTGGACATCATAGTTACTTTTCCTCCTTGCGCTATAATATAGTCAATTGTTTTTTTGACGGTCTCTATTTTATAAGGCTCTTTAATAACCTTACCTTCATAAGGCACATTAAAACTCACCCTCACTAAAACTTCTTTTCCTTTTAAATCAGCGTCTTGTATTTTTTTTATTTTCATGTTTTTTATCTTATTATTTATTATCTATTAACGAGTTAACGGATTAACGAGTTATTTTTTAAGAAATTCTTTATTTAATTTTTTCTTTTGCAAATAAACAATAAATCCTCCAATTTGATTAGCCACATCTTCTAATTTATTGTTTATATTATTGAATTCTTCTTGATTAATATAATTAATAGCTAAAGCAATATACAATTGATTTCTAACTTCGCCAGATGAACCTTTAGCTATTTTAAGAAATCTAACGAATTCATTATTGTTATTCTTTTCAAATCCTTCTACTATATTGGAACTTATTGAAACAACTGCTCTTCTAATTTGATCTCTGAGACCATAATCTTTGGAAAAATTTCCTCTAGCGGTTAAATCATAAATGTTTTTCGTAATTGTTAAACTTAATTTCCAAATATTTAATTCTTCGAATTTTTGTATTTTCATAATTCGTTAACTCGTTAATGCGTTAACTAAATAATAAATAATTTTATCTGAGATTTAGTCCATTCCTAGTATTCCCACAATCACTCCGACAAGCGCACAAACTATCGCGATAATCCAAGCTCGCATCACCACTTTTGGCTCGGGCCAACCCTTGGCTTCGAAATGATGATGAATGGGCGCAGCCAAAAAAACTTTTCGGCCAAAAAATTTCTTACTGGTCAATTGGATGCAGACGCTACCTGATTCCAAAACATAAATAAACACAATAATAAAAAGTGGGATAATAGCGTTGTTGAGCATCGCCACCACTCCCAAAGTCGTCCCTAGCGATATCGCTCCCGTATCCCCCATAATAAAACGAGCTGGGGGAATGTTAAACCATAAAAAAGCCAAAAGTGCTCCGGAAATAGCCGCGCAAAAAGCCGCCAAGTCCACTCTGTTTTGAGCAAAAGAAATAATTGCAAAAGAAGAAAAAGCCATAAACAGAACTCCCCCATTTAAACCGTCTAGTCCGTCAGTTTCATTGGAAGAAATTGCAGTAAATAAAATTACAAAAATAAAAAGAGGAATATACCACCAATCGATATAAAAATCACCAATCGCACTCAAATGCAATTTATCCCAGCCTAATTTATAAAAAAACCACCACCCTCCCGCCGCTGCCATTCCAAAAAGCCACCAAAAACGCATCGCAAATCTCATTCCTCCACCCTTATTGGAACCAATCCTCTTCACACTCATATAGTCATCCAGTAATCCCAGAAGTCCGGCCGCAACCAAAAAAAATAAAGGAAGCCAAGTTTGAGAACGACTCAAAAAATCCAATCGAGCAATAAAATTTATATCCAATATCTTAGCCACAAATGGAAATATGAAGTTAGAAGCATATACAAGAATAAGCACAGCTACCCAAACTATTAATCCTCCCATGGTAGGAGTGCCCGCCTTACCAGCATGCAGCTTGTTTACAAAGGTTAATTTTTTCCCATCGACAGATGTGTTTTTAATTTTTATCCCTATCTTATATTTAAATAAAATTTTGGTCCAAATCGGAGTAATTACAAAAGCTACCCCGAAAGCGAGCAATCCAGTAAAAAGGATTTTTAAAACGTCTATTACTTCTGGGATTGTTTGGAATTGAGCGATAAGCATAGATTTTCTATTATTTAGTTAACGAGTTAACGCATTAACGAGTTGGTTTTTGATAAATTTTTATTTGATTTTTGAATTTTTAATTTTGACTCAAATAAAATTAAACCTAAATTAAAAATTCTAAATTCTTAAATAAATTATTATAATTCGTTAACTCGTTAATGCGTTAACTAATCAATAAATAATTTATTATCTATTATATTTTACTCTGCTTTGAAATATTGAGCAATATTCCCATTCCTACCATCAGAAATACAAAGGACGTTCCTCCATAACTAATAAAAGGCAAAGGAATTCCTGTCAGCGGAATGATGGCCAAAATGGCAGAGATATTTACAAAAGCCTGCAAAATAACCCAACTCACTATTCCCATTGCTACAATTTTTCCAAAATCATCCGGAGCATTCTTGGCTATCTTCATTCCACGCAAAGCAAAAAAAATAAAAAACATAACCACAATAACAGCACCAAGCATACCCAGCTCCTCTCCAACAATTGCGAAAATTGAATCGCCTACCGGCTCCGGCAGATAATTGAATTTCTGTCGACTGTGTCCCAGGCCCACTCCCAATACGCCGCCTGATCCAACCGCTAACAATGCTTGGGTAATCTGATAACCCACGCCCTGAGGATCATGACTGGGATTAAGAAAAACCAATACTCTATTCAATCGATAAGGCGCCATAGCAATCAATCCAGCCAAGATAACTCCTCCACCGATAAATATTCCCCAAATGTGAGACAAGTTGGCGCCCGAAATAAAAAACATAATTATTGAAATTAAAATAACCACCATCAAAGTTCCCGTATCGGGTTGCTTTATAATCAAAAAACTCATCACCGCCAAGATTCCCAAGAATGGAATCATGCCTTCATAAATATCTTTTACTCTCTCCCTACCTCTTCCCGTTAGCCAAGCTCCCAGATATAAAATTATAGCCAATTTAGACATCTCGGATGGCTGAAAAGAAATCGGACCCAAATTTATCCAACGACTGGCGCCGTAAATATTTTTTCCGATTCCCGGGATAAAAACTAAAATCAACGCTATTATGGAAATAATAAAAAAGGGTACAGCAAATTTTTTCCAAAAATGATAATCGATGCGGCTAAATATATACAAAACTAAAATTCCAGGCAAAAACCCATATAAAAATTGATGGGATAAAAAGTAGTTGGGATCATTGAATCTAGTTTGAGAATACAAAACACTGGCGCTCGAAATCATTATCAAACCAAAAACAGACAATGTAAGAATTATCGTTAATAAAGTTTTGTCTATTTGTTTTTTTTCTTTTTTCATTATGCCTCAATTTTTTATTAAAGAATTAACGCATTAACGAGTTAACGAGTTAAAAAATAAAAAATAATAATTCGTTAACTCGTGAACTCGTTAACTAAATAATAATAAATTATTATTTTGAATTATCTCTTCTCCATTTCTCTATCGCTTTATGATTTCCACTCAACAAAACTTCTGGAACTTTCCAGCCATTAAATTCTTCCGGCTTAGTGTAATGGGGATATTCCTTATTAGCTTGTAGCTTGTAGTTTGTTAGCTTATTAGCATCATTTGTTTTTGAATTATTTTCATTTTCATCCATCTGTGAACCGTGAACTATGAACTGTGAACTATTCCCCTCTTCTTTTGTCTGTGAACTGTCAACCATGAACTCTGAACCGATACTATAGCTTTCTTCTGCCAATGATTCTTTGTTTCCCAGAACTTCCGGCAAAAGCCGACTGACTGAATCCACTACAATCATGGCGGGAATCTCTCCTCCAGTTAAAACATATTCTCCGATAGAAAATTCTTCATCTATTATATTATCCGCCACTCTTTCATCCACTCCCTCATAACGACCGCAAATCATTATCAAATTTTCATATTTGGACAATCTCTGTGCATCCGCTTGGGTAAACTTTTTTCCCTTCGCCGAAAACAAAATTATTCGAGTGTTTTTTAAATTTGGGATTTGGGATTTGATATTTGTTTGGAATTTGAGATTTGAGATTTGAGATTTCAAAAATTGAACACATCGCCAGATGGGTTCAATTTTAAGTACCATCCCCGCTCCTCCTCCATAGGGAGTATCGTCTACAGTCTGATGTTTGTCAGTAGCGTAATCTCTTAAATTATGAATTTTTATTTCAATTAAATTTTTCTTTTGCGCTCGCCCCAAAATAGACTCATTAAAATATGAATCAAAAATTTTAGGAAAAATTGTAATTATATCAAATTTCATGATTTAGTTTATTAGTTTTTTAGATAATAGCTTGTAGGTTTTTTATTAAAAAATTTAATAGCAAAATTAACAATATAACAACACAACAATTTCAACAGTTAGAACAATTTCAACACGTAGAACATTAATCATCTTACCATTTTTTAAAAAATTTAAAAAGGAGTCTGTTAGAAATCCAACAAACTCCTTTTGCGATTTGATTCTGATTTTATTTGCAGGGAATCACTTCTCCATCAGCATCAAAGAAAAATCCTTCATTGGGGTCAATGGTACTTCCGTAATTTCCCCAAAAATTGGCGTGGACCATATAAGATTTTCCTAGCTGCATTTTTCCACTACCTAGGGAATTTTTGGGACAATAGGCCCAAGAAGTATCTTCTTGGCCGGGTCTTTTAAAAAGACACCGATCATAATAATACTTGCCCGAAGAATTTCGACTTACCCTTGGCGCTACTGCCACTAGGACAAGGCACATATCGTGAGTACTGTTCCTTTCAATAGAGTCCTCTATGCCTGCCTTAATGTGTGCAACGCCGTTGTAGCAACCGCCCAGAAGAGCAATGAAAATAAAAACAAAACCGCGAAATACTACTGAAAACAGAGACTTTTTCATATTCATCACCTTGTTTGGTTTTTAATCAAATAACTCTCATTAATTTCATAACTTCTAATTATACACCAAAATTGCCATTTTGTCAAACAAAACTTAAGATAAAATATTAATAATTTTGCTGACAAATTTGATGATTCATATATTTAAAAAGGGTGTCAGCACATCGTGCAAACACCCCTCGATCCCTACTCATGACAATCGCTCTACATAATCATTTAACACGATTGCCACATTGCTGTCAGGATGCTCTTCACAAATCTTTATCGCCAACAATGTTGGCCGTTCATTGTGACCAAAAATTTCCAAAAGGTGCAAAAATTCTTCTACCACATTTTTTCTGATATCACTCAGTAAATTTTTCTTTTTCTGTGATCTAACCAAAAAACTCGTCCAATCATCTGAAGCCATCTCTCCTCCTCTGCTTTTTTGATAATATTAATCCTAATTCACAACAACTCACATTACCCCAAAATCAAAACGATGTCAAATTTTAAGTTGCGTAATTTTACACAAAATTTACGAAATAAAAACCTCCTGCCGGGCGGTTGCCAAGCAGGAGAATGAGAAGGTTACAGCTTTTAATTTTCTATATAGGCGACAATATCGCCAACGGTATTCATTTCTCTTGCAATCTCTTGCGAAATTTCTATGCCAAATTGATTTTCAATAGCCTCCACAACAAGAATAAAGTCCAATGAACTGGCTCCCAAATCATCCACCAAGGAGCTTTCGGAAAAAATTCTTTCTCCATCTATTTCAAGAATTCTCGAAACAATAGAAACCACTACCCAAAAGATTGATGCGTTCATATCTCCTCCGTTATTATCTATCGTTAATTTAAAAAATACAAAGTTTAACCACTCTGCTAAATATAACAAAAAAATAAAAAAAGTAAATATCCAAAAACAAAAAACCACCCCCTAAGGAGTGGTTTTCAAAGTGATCGATCAAATTACATTTTTTCAATCTCACCAACTACATCATCAATACTTTTCTTTTCTGGAGTAGCTGAAGCTTGATTTCTCATAGCTCTTTCAGATCCTTCTGGTTCATTGATTTTTAGATTTACACGAGCGTTGTTTTTTGCTCCGATAACTCTTAGCAAAGTTCTAAGCGCCTTAGCTGTTTGTCCCTCGCGACCAATGACTATTCCCATATCTTTTGGATCAACATCCAAACTAATAAGAACACCCATTTCATCAACCTTTCTCTCTACTTTTACTGCATCTGGATTATCAACAAGCATTTTCACCACTTGTTCAATAAACCCTGCGTCTATTGTTTCTGACATACTTTTTTTTCTTACTAATTATCGAAACGACACTGTGTGTAAGCGTTTCAATTGAATTATAAGTTATATGGGAAAGTTTGTCAAACGACATTCTCTACGAATTACGAATCTATACGAATTTACGAACAAGATATTTTTAAAATTTAATAATTGAAGATTAAGTCATTTATTGGAAATTGGTTATTGGAAATTGGAAATTTATTTAATGCATCCCTTATCCCCCACATATCCCTTATTCTTAGCCTCTTCTTCATTCTTAAAACAAACAAGATTTTCCGCTTTTATATTTTTGGCCCAACGGCAATCAGGCTTATGATATTTATTTGAATTTTTGCTTCCCACAAACAAGCATTCCCCAGTTGAAGCAGTGCTTTCCACTTTAGAATCTTTTTTGCTTTCAACCCCCAAAACGCTTGCTTCCTGAACTTTTGCACTAGCTAATGCAATTTCTGTCGGAACCTTTTCTATCACTAAAGTCTTCTGATCAAGCTTGTTTCCCTGTAAAACTCCTACTTCAAAAGAAATAACAGCTACCGAAATAAAACCTATAGCTAAAACAACCCTTCTTTCATATTTTTCCCAAAAAATCCTTAATTTTTCCAATTTTTTCCATTTTCTGGTTGACATATTCATAAAATTTGATATACTAACTCTTGTTAGTTTAAATATTGTAAATTTTAAATAAATACTTATGGCACATCGTAAAGCTGGTGGATCTACTCAACTTGGTCGTGATTCGATATCAAAAAGACGAGGAGTTAAGATTTTCGGTAGTGAAAAAATAAATACTGGAAATATCATTATCCGCCAAACAGGAACTAAATTTCACCCAGGAAAAAATGTGGGTCGTGGAGGAGATGACACATTGTATGCTCTTACTAATGGTATTGTACAGTTTAGCAAGAAAAAAGTAAAAGCTTTTACCGGCAAACTTGATAAGAGAAGATTTGTGAGCGTTATCCCTGAAGAGAAAAAATAATCTCCAATACTATACAAAAACAGGAAATTTCAAATTTTCCTGTTTTTTAATTTACGCAGTCAGTCATCAGTCAACGATCATCGTGCATCAAATAACTACGTTTATTTCCTGATGACAGATTACTCTTTGACTGATGACACGAAATTTATTTAACGTTATCAACTCAAAAATAAATTCAGATTAAATCGATAGAATATTCTATTTATCCCGAGCTGCTTTTATAAATTCAAAGAAAAGAGGATGAGAGCTAAGTGGAGTAGATTTAAATTCTGGATGAAATTGAGTACCCAAGAAAAAAGGATGCTCGCTTTTGGGAAGTTCCGCAATCTCCATCAATCTTCCATCGGCTGATTTGCCAGAAAATACCAATCCCCCTTTTTCAATTCTTTCAATATAATCGGGATTAACTTCCCAACGATGTCTATGGCGCTCAGAAATTTCTTTTTTGCCGTAAGCCTTGTAAGCAATAGTATCTCTGGAAAGAAAAGCTGGATAAGCACCCAAGCGCATAGTGGCACCATAATTTCTATCCTCCAGATTTTTTTTCTGTTCGGGCATGATATCAATTATTAAATTTTTACTTTTTCGATCAATTTCTGAAGTATGCGCATCTTTTAATTTTAAGACATTTCTGGCAAATTCAATCACCGCCAATTGCATACCGTAACAAAGTCCTAAAAATGGAATTTTATTTTCTCGGCAATATCGAATCACATTGATTTTTCCTTCAATCCCTCTTGAACCAAAACCTCCCGGCACGACAATTCCGTCATATTCTCTCAATTTATTCATATCTACTCCTTTTTTCTCAAATTCTTCGCTGTTAAACCATTCAATTTGGGGCTTTACCTTGGCTTTGTAGCAAGCATGTTTTACAGCCTCAATAACGCTAATATATGAATCTCCCAGCATAAACTCTCCTGTTCCAAAATATTTTCCCACAATTCCAATTTTAACCGCTTTTTCTGATTTCTTAATATTATCAACCAAGTTATACCATTTCTTAAGATCAGTTTTTTTGGTTGGCAATTCCAATTTCTTTAAAATTCTTCTGCTCAAATCATCACGTTCAAAATTAATCGGCACTTCATAAACAGTATCAATATCCGGAGCAGAAATAATATCTTTTTCATTCACATTGCAAAAAAGAGCAATTTTTTCTTTTCTTTTTTTATCAATCTCCACTTCGCTTCTAGCGATGATTATATCAGGATTAATTCCATTAGCATTCAATTCCCTCACAGCTTGCTGAGTAGGCTTGGTTTTCATTTCTCCCACTTTTGGCGGATAAGGCAAATAAGTAATCATTACAAATACCACATCTTTGGGATGTTTTAATTTCATCTGGCGAGCCGCCTCCATAAAAAGCATATTTTCATAATCCCCAATTGTTCCCCCAATTTCAGTCAAAACTATATCTGCTTCATTATTCTTGGCTGCATTCTTAATTGTGCGAATCACTTCATCGGTAATATGAGGAATTATTTGCACGCATTTTCCTTTGTATTCCAAATTTCTTTCTCGATTAATAACTTTTTGATAAATACTTCCGGTCGTCATGTAATTCTCACCAGGAAGATTTATCTCCATAAATCTTTCATAATTTCCCATATCCTGATCGGTTTCCAGTCCGCAATCCATAACAAAAACTTCTCCGTGTTCGGTTGGATTCATGGTTCCCGCATCCACATTTACATAAGGATCAATCTTTATAGCCGTTGGTTTATAGCCCCTAGCTTTTAAAATCGCCCCCAATGATGATGTCGCAATTCCCTTTCCAATTCCACTCATAACTCCACCCAACACAAAAATATACTTCTTGTTATTTTTCATATTATATTCAAATAAAATTTATTTACAAAAAAATTAAAACTACGAAAAAATTATTTCTCCTCCCTCACCTCAACAATGATATTGGTTTTGATATTTTTTAAAAATTCTATATTAATTTTTTTCTCCCCTATTTCTTTTATGGGAGATTCCAGTTTTATATTCTCCCTGCCGATTTCAATCCCCAATTGATTTTTTATTTCTTTTGCGATAGCTCCTGCATCAATTGAGCCAAAAAGTTTTTCTCCTTTAGCTTTGGCAGAAATAACAATCTTCTCATCTTTAATACTTCTGGAAAGTTCAGTCAATTTATTCATTTCTTCTTTTTCGCTCTTTGCTTTATTAACTTTAATTTGTTCCACTCTTTTTAGGATATCAGGCGTAGCCACTTGAGCCAATTTTCTAGGAAATAAAAAATTAGCTGCATAGCCGTCTGAAACATTCACTACATCCCCCACTTTACCTAATTTTTTGACGTTTTCTAATAAAACTACCTTCATAAAATCTTAACAAAAAAGAAATCAGCCCCACTTCGAGAGTCTAATTATTTTTTATTTATTATTTTTAAATCTCTAAAACGTATTTTATATCAAAAAATAAGGTTTAGCAAGGAGGCTCTTAAATGTTAATTTTGAATTTAAAATTTTGAATTTTGATTCAATTTCCAATTATCAAATGACAAAAATAACCAAATGAGTCCCATTTATTAATAGCAATAATACCCTCTCAACTTTACTCGCCACATTCCATCAGGACATTTGGTTAGAGAATGGTAAAAATATAAATAACACAAATAAAAAATACGGAAGTGAACCAATTGGTTCACTTCCGCACGTTACTTCAAAAATCAATCGAAAAGTCTGATGAGCTTTTCCAGTCTGAAATTAATATAGGTCAAAGCCTCTGGCCCTGCAATAAGAATGGGGCCATCTTTATAGAATCTTAAATAATCTATTAATTCTTGAAAGGTAGGATTATCGCTTGAAAATTCCAATCCCATTGATGCTTTCTCAAAAACTCTCTTGAGGCATTCAATCATTTCAGATATTAATATAATAATTTCTGAATTAAGAGAATTCTCAGAAATTTTTATATCCAAATGATTGTCTAATTGCTCAATAAAAATTGGCATCAAACAACTAAAACGATTCCGTTTATCTGTGGCTGTTAAAAATATCTTCTTTGGCGGTGCTGCTAATAATATCTTTCCCATGTTCTTCCTCCATCTTGATTGATGTTATGTGTGATTTTTATCACGCTTTTTACAAGGTAAATCTTTTTTTATACAAATGTATTTTCACAATCAATACATTGACGTATTGATGTATGAAAAATACTTGAACAAACAATTAAATTCTGATTGATTTTTGGATTATTAAAGAACTAAAAAACCGGCCTCGCGAGAGGTCGGCTTATTTTTATCAAGAAAAGTTTAATTTATATATTTCTTAGCAAAAACAAAGCGACCTCTCGGCATAAACCAGAAGTAAAAGCTATAAAACAAATTTTTTGCTAATTGATTATTCATAAATAAAATATTTTTACTCATTCATTCTAAGTTACAATTTAATTTATGTCAAATTGTAGAGACACGATTTATCGTGTCTATCTTTGAGACGCGATGAATCGCATCTCTACAATAAAAGTAAAAGCTCTATGATAAATGCGATGATTTATCATAGAGCGAGCTCGATTCAGGATATTGTTATCCATTGCAGTTACTCATACCTCCTTTCTCAAACACATAGCAAACAATTTTTTTGCCGACTTGTGCTTTAAATGTGGCTGTGTCATCTCTCAAGCTAATCTTGAGATTTTCATTCTCTCCAAATCCTCCATTTCTATTTACAATTTGAGAAAACTCTTTCATTCCGACTTCTATTGAGGATATGTCTTTCTTTTCCATAAAATCTCCCTTTTTGTAAACATGCTCTTCTTTAGAAATGAACTGCTAACAAAAAGCCAACTTGATTAGAGCTGGCTTATTTTTATTGGTAACTTTTTTTATAAAAAATTATTTTTACCCCCAAAAATAAGCCCGCTCGCTGGTTTTTAGCAAGACTTTAATCATCCAAATTGTTTTTATAAATGTATTGTTCATAATTATTATCCTCATCCATTTCAACTTGCAATTTAAATTTTATTAAATTACAAACTAAAAAGATGGGCTCTGTATTAAGTAGTACTAACTTAATACAGAGCTCGATTGTCGCATATTTGTTAATTCTCGCTGTTATGCTGATTGGGTTTATCTAGACGTTTATCTATAAAATCTTGGCATTCTGGGAATTTCCCGCGTTTAGAATCAGACCTAAGCGCTGGACATGTTCCATGTTTTATCATTCCAAGACAATTCCCTTCTCCAACTCCACCGTTGAAACATACTGGGGCAACGCCTTTTCCCACGCGAATATTGCCTGAAACTCCAGTTAATCTTTCCATGAATTTCTCCTTATAGTTAATCACATGTTAATGATGAAAAATTTCTACACCTACAAGGAATACCTTTTCTCTTAGGACAGTTGCCATTGCTTATCTTATTCATACAGCGGCTTGTTCCCTTAACACGGTTACAAGTATAATATTTTCTCTTAAAACCATCTTTCCAGTCATGAGCGACAGTCCTGATAGCTGCTTCCATATTCTGAGCAAAAATCTTACAAACTAGCACCCAGTCGCCAAGATAAGATTTGATAATGGCAATATCTCCCTCAAAAAAAATAAATAAATCATGCTTTCTTCTATTGGGAAATTTTTCATGCAATCGCCGAAACTTCGATGCCCCTGTCTCTATTTCCATTTTTCTCTCCTTATATTAATTAACACTTGTAGATTCGGGAAATAAATCCTTTCCATCATATTCCATAACAACAAGATTTTTACCATCTGAATCCCAACACACTACATAAACTTCAATGGTATTATTGCCAGCGAAAGCTCCTATGCATCTGGTATTTATAATCCTCCCATTCACATCATAGGCGCTCAGCGAACAAGGCTTCATATGTTGAGATAATCTCCCTCCTTTTGATTTTTTCACAACAACAGCAGAGCTTTTAGGAAAATACCCCACTAAAGATAAGATCTCTTTTTTCAATTCCGCATCTATTTCAATCTTCTTCGGATCAATAACTATTTCTGTTACTTCACTCATGTGTGTTATCATTGGAAATTCCTTTTTAAATTATAAATGATGAATGTTTAGCGAAAAATACGCAACAATTGACAATGAACTAAAAACTGACCCCGGTTTAGGAGGTCAGTTTGTTTTTATTGGTAAAGTTTTTTGAATTTATATTTTTTTACCCGCAAAAACAAATTGGCCTCCCTGTATCAGTAGGACCACCAAAATCATTTTAATTGTTTTTGCAGTTAAGTTTTTCATACAATGTTAGTATATATTTTTTATTTTTTTTGTCAAGCGATTATTCATATTAGCACGTTAGCATTTTAACATATTAACAGAGGGTAATCTCATGGCAATCTCCCGGTGTGCATTACAAGTTTAATGAAAATACCTTTCAAATCCCGATCAAATACCTCCTTCTCCTTTTGGGAGAAGGTGCCGAAGGCGGATGAGGGCTTTAAATAGTTAATTAGCCCTCACCCCAACCCTCTCCCAGAGGGAGAGGGAGCGCTATTAGATAATTATATTCTTTAAATACCCATCAAACACAAATCCAATTGCCACGGCGGAGTACCGCCTCGCAAAGACTCATAAATTCATCTTCCAATTCAAGCCAAAAAAAATTGACAAATGGTCAAAAATATGCTTATATTATAAGTTGATAAATTCAACTGAAACAATAGCTCTTCAACCCATCAATAGACATGGAGGAACAAAAATGAGCCCTGAATCAACAAAAGATAACAGCGCCTTTTTGAAAGCAACAATGTTTGGAGTTGCTTATTGTGCGCTAATAATCGCAGCCATGCTAGTAATTTGGCCACCGATAGAACTGAATCTGATTTTTAAGTTTCTTCTCTTTTTTGGGCTAACGTTTGTTTTATTGAGCACGCTTGTCTACATAAAAGTGTTATTAGATAACAACAACAGGGAACTTCTCATTGGTGAAATCAAAAAGCTCTTGAAGTAAGCACTGCATTTTTGTCACCGAGTCACCACCACCTTTATTGGAAAACTTCCAATAATTGTGGTGGCTTTTTTTATTTTCTTAAATTTTAATTTATATAAAATCAATTTGGGCACTACCAATGAAAACCACCAGCGATGCTGGTGGTTTCTATCCTGCCCGCTTTAAGCGGGCTTAAGTCAGTCCACAAAAGGAAGTTTCTGCAAAATGCCTTATGGGTGATTTTGGTTTTTATGTGAATATTCGCTATGCATTAATTGAGTCTAAGAGTAATGATATCATACTCTATTTAAAAATTTTTATTTGAGTATTCTTATTTATTCTCTTTTTTATCCAAGTACAAAGATTCTTCTTGCAATTTTAAGAGTACTTACCTTTGGTGGCGAAGCCTTACAGTGTAAACGCACACACCGCCTAAAGGCGGTGGTTTATCTGGTTAAAAACCAAAGAGGTTGGACCTCTTTAAGATGGAAGCAATTTAATTAAATCCTTATAATTATTTATTTTTTAATTTGAGCATTCATTTGAAATTTGAAATTGAGAATTTGAAATTATCTCTACCCTCTTATCCCCACTTCTCCAAAGTGCTTCTTCAGTTTCTTTTGAATTTTTTCTAAATCTATTTTTTTGCCTTTGATTTTTTCCTTTAAATTGTTGTCCAGCGTTTTCATATCACGAAATCTTTGAAGAAAATATTTTTTAGCTCCCCCTATCCACTCGGCAATTTCTTCAAAATCTTTTTCGCTATGGATGCCAGGCACTACCGTGGTTCTGAAATCATAATTAACCCTGCTATTCATTATCATCTCGGCGCTCATTTTTATTCTTTCCAAATCCACTTTCGTGCAGACTGTTTTTTCGTAATTTTTCAGAGAGTTTTTTATATCCATCGCCACATAATCGACAATCTTCATATCCAAAACTTTTTTAAGGACATCCGGGCGCATCCCGTTAGTATCCAGTTTTACCAGATAACCCATTTTTTTTACCTTAACAATGAACTCGATCAAATCTTTTTGAATTGTCGGCTCTCCGCCCGTGATGCACACGGCTTCCAGTTTTCCTTTTCTACTTTTGAGAAATTTAAAAAATTCCTTTTCATTTTCATTGCCATGAGCTACAAATTGTGAGCCTAGGACCAACTCTGGATTATGACAAAAAGAACAACGAAAATTACAGCCAACTGTAAAAACAGTAGTGGCTATGCGCCCCGGATAATCCAAGAGGGTAAATTTTTGATAACTGGCTAAGTTCATATTATTGGTTCTTAGTTATTAGTTCACAGTTCACAGGTTTTTAATTTGGAAAATTTTTGGGTCTTTTTAGGGCGATTCAGATAAATCAGAATCGCCCTACTATCTCTTTATTTTACTGCGAATTTAAAATTAGCAGCAACCTCCGTCTTTGGGTTTATCCTTATCTTCAGAATCTTCTACCTTAAAAGTTTTTCTATCTTTCCATTCGGCAGACTTTGCCTTATTCCATCTTTGAATCGGAGTGTGAAATCCTACTACCCTGCTATAAACGTCGCAAGGTTGAAAATTTTCGATAACTGCATTTTTTTCATAACATTCACGACATTTTATCAAATAATTTTTTTCATCTTGAGTATAATTAACATACTCATCACCCTTTGCCAATTCCTTGCCACAATCATGACAAATTAATTTTTTAGTTTCCTCCATATATTTTTTGCCCATTAATGGCAAACTAATTATTGCCATCAATAAACTTATTTTTTATTTTTTTTATTTAATATTTTAAACGCTCTTTTGGAGCAATTAATTGTTGCTAACTAGCAAATTAGGTTGTAGTTTTTAGTTTGTAGTAATTGAAATTATTATTTTTTTACATATTCTTAAATTCCTACATTCCTAAATTCTCAAATTCCTAAATTCCGATCTCGCAATCATTCGCATATTTGCGTAATTCGCATATTCATTCGCGTCATTCGTATCACCTTACGCTACCTTTTCAAACTTCACCTCCTCCTTCTTTTTTACAATCTTACACTTTGGACAAGTGTGATGCTCTCCAGCGATATAGCCGTGCTCAGGACAAATACTAAATGTCGGCGTAAAAGTGAAATATGGAAGCGCATACTTAGTAGCGATAGTTCTCACTAAATTCTTAACCACTTCTGTATCATTAATTTTTTCTCCCAAAAATCCATGCAGTACGGTTCCACCAGTATATTTGGTTTGAAGATTATCTTGCAATTCCAAAGCTTCAAAAATATCGCTCGTATAACCTACTGGAAGTTGTGAGGAATTGGTGTAATAAGGTTGAGCTGCTCCCGCTTTTACAGACTCATCATTGGCAAAAATAATATCCGGATATTTCTTTTGGTCTAAATTAGCCAAACGATAACTAGTTCCCTCAGCTGGAGTTGCTTCCAAATTATACATGTTGTCAGTTTCCTTTTGGTATTTTATCATTTTGTTTCGCATATGATTCAATACTCTTTGTGCAAAAAGATTTCCTTCCTTAGTTGTGATACTCTTACCCATTAAATTTAAAAGTGCCTCGTTCATTCCTATTAAGCCAATAGTTGAAAAATGATTTCCCCAATAAGTCCCGCGCCTAGCTTTAATATCTTTCAAATAATGTCTTGAATAAGGATAAAGTCCTGCGTCAGTTAATTTTTCAATAAAAACTCTCTTTAGCTCCAAACTTTCTTTGGCGATATCCATTAGTTTATCCAATTGAGCAAAAAAATCTTTTTTATCTTTAGCTAGATATCCAAGTCTGGGCATATTTATCGTTACCACTCCGATTGAGCCAGTCATCGGATTGGCGCCAAAAAGTCCCCCACCTCTTTTTTGCAATTCTCTATTATCCAATCTCAAGCGACAACACATACTTCTGGCATCATCCGGACTCATATCAGAATTAACAAAGTTAGCGAAATAAGGCATTCCATATTTAGCTGTCATTTCCCAAATCGGTTCCAGTGCTTTATCATCCCAGTTGAAGTCTTTAGAAATATTGTAAGTTGGAATCGGAAAAGTAAATACTCTATTTTGAGAATCACCCCGGCTCATCACCTCCGCGAAAGCCCTATTTATCATATTCATTTCTTTTTGAAAGGCGCTGTATTTTTTCTTCATCGGCTTCCCTCCGATAATCACTGATTCATCTTTATAGTTTGAAGGCACTTGCAAATCTAGAGTAATATTTGAAAAAGGTGTTTGAAATCCAACTCTAGTTGGTACATTCATATTAAATACAAATTCCTGAATCGCCTGTTTGACTTCTTTGTATGTCAACTTATCATAATAAACAAATGGGGCTAGCAACGTATCAAAATTAGCAAAAGCCTGCGCCCCATTAGCTTCTCCTTGCAAAGTATAAATAAAATTAACCATCTGACCCAAAGCCGCTCTAAAATGTTTGGCTGGAGCGCTATGAACTTTGCCCGGCACTCCTCCAAAACCTCTAATCAACAAATCATGCAGATCCCATCCGCAGCAATAAGCAGCTACCATCTGCAAATCATGCACGTGCAAATCTCCACCTTCATGCGCCTCTTTAATATTATTGGTATAAACTTTATTCATCCAATATTTTGAGCTCACGGCTGATGAAATAAAATTATTAAGTCCCTGCAAAGAAAATCCCATGTTAGAATTTTCCTTTACTCTCCAGTCTGATTCATCGATATACTTATCCACCAATTCCACCGCCTCATCCAACGCTTCTTCGGTTTCGCGCACTTTGCGATGCTGCTCTCGATAAAGGATATAGGCTTTAGCAGTTACTTCGAAATCCAATATCATCAAAACTTTTTCTACCGTATCTTGAATCTCTTCAATTTCCGGCACATAACCTTTGCGAAAACTTTTGCTCAAAACTTGCACAACTTTCTTAGTTACTTTTTCTGCATCTTTCAAATCACCCTCTCCTGTTTCGCTAAAAGCCTTGGCTATAGCTTTTACAATTTTTTCATCATTAAAAGGCACCACTTTTCCACTTCTTTTTATAATCCTATCTATTCTTTTTGCTTCTACTTTTTTATCAGCCTTTCCCTTTATACTTATTGTTTTTTTCTTTTGAGCCATATTTTTTTTATTTTTTACCTTGTCTCGTCGTAGCTTTAGCGAAGAAGGATTATCTCGCCGATTTAATTTTTACGAGGCAGATTTATTTTCTTAGAAAATTATAGATTAATTTTTATTTAATATATTTAAATTTTTTATTTATCCTTTAATTTTTCCAGCTCTTTCTCGAAACTATTTAAACTTCCAAAAGATTTATAAACACTTACAAACCTCAAATAAGCCACATCGTCTACTTCTTTTAATTTTTCCAAAATTATCTTTCCTACCTCTTTACTACCTATCTCTCCCTGCTTACCCTTGGAATAAATTTGGTGCTCTATTTCATTAATTAATTTTTCTTTGCGATCATCGGTAATGGGCCTTTTTTCCAAAGATTTATCAATTCCTTTTCTTATTTTTTCTTGATTATAATCTTCCTTCTCTCCATTTCTTTTTATTACCAATAATCTGGTAATTTCCACTTCTTCGTAAGTACTAAATCTTTCTTTGCATTTTTCACATTCTCTTCTCCTCCTTATGGCTCTACCATCATTGGTATCGCGAGAATCAACCACTCTTGTTTCAGAGTGATTACAAGCTGGACAAATCATATTTTTGTTTTTATTTAAACAGCTAAATAGTTGGCATATTTCGCGCTTGCCATTTCGCTATTTTTATGTTTAAATGAACATTTACACTACATCTTGTGTATTACAAAGCAATTATACCACAAGAGAAAAACGTGGCAAGCCCCCGAGTCAATCCTTATTTTAAGCCATTTTTTAAACTTATCCACATCCACACTTTTTATTTTTTTATTTATTTTATTTTTATTTTATCTAAATTTTATACTGCTGCAACTACTCTATCAAACGATAATTAATAACAATTTCATCAACACCTAACAACCATCATTTGATGAGGAGAAATTTTTATTTCATATAAGCAAGCAAAAAATAAAATAAGCTTTCCGATCGAAATTTAATCAGAAAGCTTATACGCATCATGCCTAATGTGCCACAATTTTTTCATCTTCGAAAGGAGCATCCTGGGGCTTTATATCCGAGAGGGTTTTTTCAATACGCGCTATTGCTCGCGCAATATTCTTTTTTGCCTCAATTACTTCCTCAGCAAGAATCAGGAAATCTGTGAGAAAACCATTGCCCTCAAAAGGATTATCTGAGCTTCCATCAAGATACGCCCTCACTTCCGCTAAATCGTTGCGACCTAATAATGCTGCTTGAGGAACCACTTTTATCAATTTAATTGCTAACTCAATCGAATTTCTCACTCTAGCATAATCGCCATTTAATTTTATCTCTTGGTTATTGTCATTGATACCCTCCATAAATTTCAGAACCTTAGTATAAAATTCGGGACTATCTTTGATATCAATAATTTGTTGTAATATCATGCCAATTTTTTTTCCGGTATCCCCATCCCCTTTGGCCGAAATCATTGCGATTTCGATCAAAAGATTAGAGACTCTTAGCCCTTCAGCATTAACTATGTCAATGAGAGATTTTCTGATTTTATTCCAGGCCATTATGAATTCAAGTCTCTTTAGCAACGCCACTAGAAGCACAATGAGTAATACTATAATAAAAGCACTGCTAAATACCTTAATTGAAGTAATGTCACCATTTTCTACCAAAAAATTTCCGATTGATGTAAGCATGGATCTTCTCCTCTTCTATCAAAGTTGATATGTGCCTATCCTCTCTCCCTTATAAAAAAGTACTATTTTATTTCTGATTATAATACTGCAAAAGTAATAACTTGTCAAACAAAAACTCCTTGAGTTTTATATTGAGATCATAACTTATAAATCTCAAAAACCTTATAAAATTTATACCTTCGATGAAAGATGACTTTTGACTAATGACTGATGACTGTATTTTTTAGCTATTAATAACTTCTTTAATATAATAACCGCGATGATTTTTTGATTTGAAATAATTTTTAACCATGATGTCAGCCAAGAGTCCCGAGATAAATAATTGCAAGCCCACCAAGACAAACATCACTCCAATCATTGGCCAAATTCTCTCGCCGATAGACTGATCAAGAAAAACTTTTTCTACAAACATCCAGACCAAAATAAGCACACCTAAAAATGAAAGAATTACACCGCTAGCTCCGAAAAGATGCAGAGGCCTATTGGCATATTTGCGCCAAAACCAAATAGCTGCCATATCCACAAATCCCTTAAAAGCTCTTTTCCAGTTATATTTAGTCACTCCGTTTACTCGGGGATGATGAGAAACCTTTACTTCTGCCACTTTAAAGCCATCCATTTCCAAAAGAGCTGGGATAAAGCGATGCATTTCTCCAAAAAGTTCCAAATCATTAAAACATTCTCTTTTATATGCCTTTAAACTGCAACCGCTGTCATGAATATTATCTTGGATGAAAAATTTTCTCAAAAGATTAGCTCCTCGAGAAAAGATTTTTTTACTCAAAGAATCTTTGCGCTCGTGTCTCCAACCGCTTACCACGTCATATCCCTCATTAATTTTTTCCAACAGCTTACCAATATCAGCTGGATCATTTTGCAAATCCCCATCCATGGTTATAACTATCTCTCCTTTTGCCATCTGAAATCCGGCGTCAAAAGCGGCGGTTTGCCCATAGTTTTTTCTAAATTTTATCAGCTTTAGAGGGCTTAATTTGCTACAAGCATCTACCGTTGCATCTCTTGAACCATCATCGACAAAAATTATTTCAAATCTCTTATTTAATTTTTGACATTCCTCTAAAATTCTCTGGTGCAATTTTTCCACATTTCCTTCTTCATTAAAAATCGGCACTACTACTGAAATATCCAGCTTTTCCTCTTGATTGTTTTCTTGCATATTATTTTGCTAAACTCTAAAAATATTTAAAATTACTTTGAACTATTCTTATTTTCAAATTCTTACTTTATCCTCTCCATCTTGTACTCAAGGGGAAGATTGAAAGGGGTTTTCTTTTTGAAATTCTTCCAATTTTAAATTTCCATATTGTCAAATTCTATATTCATACATTCCCTAAAATCCCAAATTCTCAATCTAAATTGTTACCCCCACTATGTATTTAAAAAATAAAGACAAAACAAAACTCAACAAATAGCCCAAGGGAGCAGAAAAGAAAAAGATAAAAAACAGCAAAAAGATAAACCCGTATTGTTCCATCACCATTTTCTTTTTTTCACTTATATTAAAAAAAGCAAACAACAGTTTTGATCCATCCAAAGGTGGAATAGGAATAAGATTAAAAATAGCCAAAAATATATTTATAGCCAAAATCATCATAAACAACCAAAAGAATATAGCAGGAAAAGATCCAGACAAAAGCACGCTCAGTTCGCTAAAGTTAAACATATTTTGAGCAATAGCTAATTTAACTGCATGACCCAATGGCACAATTTTAGCAGCTAAAGCAAAAAATATAGCTGTTATAATATTTGAGGCTGGTCCAGCAAGCGCCACCCAAGCTGGTCCAAATTTCTGATCCCTTAAATTATATGGATTATATGGAACCGGCTTGGCCCATCCAAAGCCAAAGTTAAAGGTCACAATCATAAAAAATGGCACGATAAATGAACCCCATAAATCAAAGTGTTTAATCGGGTTTAAAGTTAATCTATCGGCATATTTGGCCGTTGGATCACCTAATCTAAGAGCCATAAATCCATGAGAAACCTCATGTATTACTACCGACATAACTAGGATAAATACCTGAAATATAATTAAAATAATTTCTCCTGACATAAAAAATACATTTAAAACTTATTACCTATCCGTACTTTACAAAATACATTTATTATGATAATCTAAATCTTGTAAATAAGCAAACTAATCTAAGGACATAAATCATCTGAAAATTACCGGTGGTTAATTATTTGTTCTGTAACATACATGAGTAGAACTTGTGATATCTGCAATAGAGGAACCGTATCAGGACACTCTCGAAGTCATTCTAATATTGCTACTAAAAGAAAGTTTAAAGTAAACGTCCAACCAAAGAAAATAGACGGGCAAAAGAAAAAAGTTTGTACCAGATGCATCCGCACTATAAATAAAGTCCAAGCTTAAAAATACTTTATAATAAAAACCGCCATGTTTACTGGTGGTTTTTACTTTACCTGCCTTAAATGGGTTTTGAAATCAAAAAACATAAATACATAATAAATACACATCAGATACAGTCCACACTTTACGGATAAAATTTAATAAATCAACTCGAAAAGAGCGTTAAGAAACTTTGTCATGGAGCGAATGCGGAACACAAAGTTTTAGCGATGAGAGTTAGATTTATTTATTTTAGTAGTACGTGTGGCAGTTTTTGTAACTTTTTGCTGTCAAAAAGTTAGTAAAAAAATTATAGTTTTCCTGCATTAACCATATCAATAGTCGATTCTCCTCCTTGTTCTTTTAGATAAATTTTATTTTTATTCTCAAAATAATGATGCAATCTTTCAACTTGCTTAGGGACTGTATTTTTAGGAATATCTGTTAAAGCATAGTATTTCAAAGCGCGCGCTTCTTCGTTTAATTCAAGCTTTCCACCCAAAACAGTGCAGACAAAAACAAAAACGATTTCATCCTTATGAGTCTTACTATATATACCCATAAGACGTGATATTGCTACATCTAAACCAGTTTCTTCTTTAACTTCCCGCACAATACATTCCCATGGAGTTTCACCTTTTTCTAAGCCCCCTCCAGGCATATTCCAAAGATCATAATCGTTACGATGACATAATAAAACTTCGTCTTGCTCATTTGTTATTATTCCAAAGACGCCCACTGATACTGTGTGTTTCATATAATTTATTTATATTCTTTAAAAATATCATATAATAATTTATATCAAAACTTCTCTATTTCCTTCATAAACTCTTCCAATAAATCTTTTTCATCCACCTTTTTGATAATCTCTCCTTTCTTCACAATTAATCCCACACCCTTTCCTCCCACTATCGCCAAATCAGCTTCCCTAGCTTCTCCAGGACCATTTACGACACAACCCATCACTGCCACCCGAATATCTTTTTCCATTCCATCTAGCATTTTTTCTACTTTATTGGCTAATTTGATAATATCAATTTGCGTTCTTCCGCAAGTAGGACAACTTGTAACAGAAATTCCTCTTTTTCTAAGTCCCAAAGATTTTAATATTTCCCACGCTACTTTTATTTCCTCAACCGGATTGGCGGTCAAAGAAACTCTAATAGTATCTCCAATTCCATCATACAAAAGTATCCCAAAACCCACGGAAGATAAAATTGTTCCGCGAAAAGCGGTTCCAGCCTCCGTTATGCCAATATGCAATGGATAGTCTACTTCCTTAGAAAGTAAACGATAGGCTTCTACAGTTCTCTCTACATCGTTGGCTTTTAGGGAAATCGCAATATCAAAAAAATCATTTTTTTCTAAAATTTTTATATGGCGCATCGCTGATTCAACCATCCCCTCGGGAGTAACTTCGTTATTATATTTCTCAAGAATATCTTTCTCCAATGATCCACCATTAATCCCAATTCGAATAGGAATATTTTTTTCCTTGCAAGCTTTTACCAACATCACCACCTTGCTTTCATCGCCTATATTGCCGGGGTTAATTCTCAGTTTATCTATTCCCTGACGAATGGCCTCCATGGCGTATTCAGCTGAAAAATGAATATCTGCGACCATGGGAATATTGATTTGTTTCTTTATCTCACCGATTGCCTTTGCGGCTTCCATGTCTGGTACTGCCACCCTAATTATCTCACAACCCGCCTGAATAAGCTCCTTAATCTGAGCTACTGTAGCTTCTACATCCCGTGTATCAGTGTTACACATCGATTGAATAGCCACTGGCGCATCCCCTCCAATGAAAACATTGCCTATTTTAATTTTTCTGGTTTTTTTTCTTTTTATCATAATATTTAATCAGTAACCCTTTTTGGTAACTGATAATTAGAATTTAATTCTAAAAAAACTAAATTTCTCTCTTGGCCATAAAATCAGCTAAGGCTAAAAATGTTTTTTGAGCCCCTTCATTGAAACCAACATCATTCAAGGCCCCCTTCCCTTCTTCTATTAATTTTTTAGCTAAACCGTTAGCATAATCTAAAGCTCCTGTTTCTCGAATAACTACCCTAAATTCCTCAACCTCATCTTTTGAAATATCTTTTTTACCTAATAATTTAATCAGGGTTTCCTTTTGTTTTTTATTGGCATTTTTTAAAGCTCTCACCACCAAAATAGTTTGCTTACCCTCTCGAATATCAGAACCAATCGGTTTACCTATCTTTTCTTCATCACCAAAAATCCCTAAAATATCATCTTGAATCTGAAAAGCGACTCCCACGGGAACGGCAAATTTACTAATTTTATTTAATAATTCATCACTTGCACCACCCAAAATAGCTCCCAGGTGCAACGGGCCCTCCACAGTATACTTGGCTGTCTTATTTTTATACATATCAAGTACTTCCTCTTCACTGGCTGACCTTTTATGCTCAATAAAAACATCTTGAGCCTCGCCCACCGCCACGCGAGCTACAATGCTCTGTAATTGACTTAAAGCTTTTATCACTAGTTTGGCGTCAAACTTAGATTGGAAAAGTACCTGATTACCCAATGCTCCTATTATATCTCCTACCACAATTCCCATTGAATTTCCAAAATGCACAGAATCTCTTTTGTTCTTGGTAATAATTTTTCCTATTTTATTATATTTAGCATGAATAGTCTCTACGCCATGCCGCTTGGAATCATTATCTATGATATCATCGTGAATTAATAAAAAAATATGAATCAATTCAATACTAATAGATGTCTTGATAATTTCTTTTTCATTCTGACCCCCTACTCCCTTATAGCTCCAATACATCAAGGCTGGTCGCAATCTCTTTCCGCCAGAAAGCGTTATTTTTTTTACCTGCTTTAGAGCCTCAGTAGTTATAAAATTATTTTTCTTAGAGTCTTCGATATTTTTATCAAAAAATATTTTTAATTCCGGGTTAACCTTCTCTTGAAATAATTTTAACTCATTTTTAATATCCATAAAAAAAATTTAACTGCTTAATTCATTTCTTTCCAAGCTTACCGCGAAAAGTACCACTTGTAAACCTCGTTTGTCACTGGTACCGCATTAAATCCATCTTCTTCTTGGCCCTCCACCAAAACCACCGTTACAATTTCTGGATTTTCATAAGGAGCGAAAGAAACAAACCAACCATGAGCTTTTTTCTCATTTCCAAATTGAGCCGTACCTGTTTTGCCAGCCACCTCTACAGGAAGATCTTTAAGCAACTGAGCCGTCCCCTCCGTAACAGTCATGCGCATACCTTCTCTTACTGTTTTTAAAATATCAGGAGCTATAAATCCGCTTCTTATTATTTCTGATTTATTATAAAGAGTTTTATCTGATTTTTTAATTTGAGAAACCAATCTTGGCCGATAAAGCGTCCCGCCATTTGCCACTACCGACACGCTATTAGCTATTTGAAGTGGTGTGGCAGTGATGTAGCCCTGCCCAATAGAAGCATGATAAGTATTTCCGATATACCAATTCTCTTTAAACTTTTCTTCCTTCCATTCTTTGGTAGGAATAAAACCTCCTACTTCTCCAGGAATATCTACGCCAGACAATTCACCATAGCCGAACAAATTAGCATATTTTTTTATATTTTCTATGCCTATTCCGCGAATTGATCCATAGCCTCCTCCCACTGAATAGAAAAAAACATCGCTTGAAACCGCCAAGGCTCTTTTTACATCCGTGAAACCATGCGCCTTCCAATCGCCAAAAAACCAACTTCCCACACTGAGCCCTCCTTTACTCTCTATTTGAGTACTGGAATTTATCACTCCCTCAGTAAGAGCAGCTGAAGCCATTACAGGCTTAAAGGTCGAACCGGGAGCATATTCTCCAGAAACCGCCCTATTAAACATCGGCTTACTTTCATTATTTAAAAGATTAGAATAATCTTCATTGGAAATTCCCTTGGAAAATAAATTGTTATCAAAACTAGGGATACTTACCATGGCTAGAACAGCTCCACTTCTAGGATCCAACGCCACGGCTGCACCCGCCCTTAATTCTTCTTTTTCCAAAACACCAGACAGACTATCGAATATTTTTTTCTGCAATTGACTATCAATATTGAGCACCAAATCACTGCCTGCCTCTGGATTAATTATTCCCAGTTCTCTAACCACATGACCCATAGAATCAACCTCCACATTAATTTTCCCATGCACGCCCCGCAATTCTTTTTCATAATATTTCTCCAAACCTTTTTTACCGATTGAATCAGTCATTAAGTATTCTGGATTTTCCGCCAACTCTTCTTTTTTAATTTTTCCCTCATATCCGATAATATTTGAAAAAATTAAACTGTCCGTATAGTCTCTTATAGCTGTTTTGGACACTTGGATTCCAGGAAGTTTTTGATAACTTTCCATTACCAACAGGGCCTCTTTTTGATTGATATTTTCCAAAAGCAAAATGGAGTTTTCTGCTTTATTTTTATTTTTTAAATTTTCCAAAAATTCCTCATATCTATCTGGAAATATCTTTTTAATTTTTTCCAAAGCCTCAGGAGAAAACTCAAATCCGCTTTGTAATCCGCGAATGTCCATAATTAAATCCAAGCTTGGGATATTATACACCAAAACATTTCCCGAACGATCAAATATTTTTCCCCGTGGAGCTTTTATATAAGTCGATCTCAATCTGTTCTCCTTTGCTACTGCCCTATAATGTTCACCTTTAACCATAGCAAGGAAAGCCGTTCTGGAAAAAAGGAATACTAAAGATAAGATTATAAAAAGCCAAAAAACATTTAATAAATTTTTATTAAAAGGCACTTCTATTCTGCCCACTTCTGTACCACTTAATAAAACTGAATCAGCTATTTCATCAATTTCTTTGGAAGTTTTTAATTTATATTGTTTATTAAAAAATCTCATAAATTAAATTTAGAAAAATTAAAAAGATATTTTTAATCTATTTTCACTTCTTTCTATATATTTTTCTATTTTATTTATAAAAGTATAAATTATATAAAAACATATTGCAGAAATAATAGTTGTCCAAACAAGGCTTACCCAGTTTGTGAAATAGTTTATCGTATTATGAATTAAAATTTCTTTAAAAGAACTTAAGTCAAAAAATAAACTATTAAAAATACTTCCCATAAAATTTCCCATTAAAATAAAAATTACTACCAATAAAAATCCCGACCACCGTCTTTCAATCATAAATCTTTTGGAAATAAAACTAATCAAATATGCAAAAAGAGTGAAAAACAACACGTTAGAGCCGATTTTTTCTATCAAAAATATATCATTAAAAAATCCCAGCAGCACAATCCAAAGCCACATTTTGTCAAAACCACTGATAATTATCCAGCTAATTAAGGTTAAAATTGATAAATTAATTAAGTTATTTTCTAAAAGAATCAAGTCTAAAAAATTTATTTGAACCAAAATAATTAAAAAAATTATCGAAATTCTTAATAAAAAACTTTTCATTGATTATTGGCATTTTTAATTACAAAAACGAATCTTAATTTAAAAAAGTCTACCGGCAAAGAAACAACCGCTCTTTGAAACAAGTCATTTCCGGCTGAACTAATTTCTTTTATCTCTCCAACCAATAATCCCCTAGGAATATCCTGGCTTATATCTGAAGTAATTATCTTGTCTCCCACCTTCAAAACGTCTGTTTGTAAAACCAAATCCATAATCAATCCCAATCCATAATCTCCCTTAACTATTCCCACCGCACCCGTTTCTACCGTTTCTACGTTAATATTCATTGATTTTTCAGTTATAAAAACCACCTTGGCTGTCGAATCAAAAATCTCTTCAACCTTGCCTACCAAAATCCCATCAGCCACTATCACTGTCATTCCTTTTTCTAATCCATTTTTTCTTCCCTTATCAATCAATATCCAACTATTATTATTATAAATATCTTTTCCAATAATACGCGCCGATTCCAAATTAAATTCTTTTCTAGATAAAATATTTAACTGATTGCGCAAATTTTCATTTTCTTTTAATACATCCTCAAATTTTACGTTTTGAGCTTTTAATCTCAGATTTTCCTCTATTAAACTTTTATTTTCTTTTTTAATTTTTCCAATAGAAGAAATTGCTTCGCCAAAAGAATAAACCTTCTCCGCGCTCGTAGAAAAAAATTTTTGTACCGGTAAAGTCGCTCCTATAAAAAAATTTCTCACTCCGCCAAAAAAATTATTTGGATTCCAAAATATTAATAAGGTAGCTATCAGGCATACCATTATTACTTTGAATATTTTTTTAGAAGTAAATTTTGTGGGCATAGCTTATTAAAGCGTACTAATTTTTATCGAAGAGGACTATCATCATATTGGTTAGCTGCCAAAACTTCCTTGAGCGATTCTAAATCTTCCAAAACAATGCCTGTTCCTCTCACTACAGCCGTCAAAGGATCTTCCATCGTGCGCACGGATATCCCAGTCTGATTGGCAATCAAGTTATCCAAACCTCTTATCAAGCTTCCGCCTCCGGCTAAAATTATTCCACGCTGCATAATATCTGCAATCAATTCCGGAGGAGTATCTTCGATTATTATTTTAATATTATTTACAATTATTCTTATAGAGCGAGAAAGGGCTTCTCTAATTTGCTCATCATTAACTTTTATTTTTTTAGGAAGACCACTGACCAAATCTCTTCCTCTTATATCCATGGTAAGTTTTTTCTCCAATGGATAAGCACTTCCAATACTGATTTTAATATCCTCAGCCGTTCTTTCTCCAATTAGCAAATTAAATTCATCTCTACAATATCGCACAATATCTTCGTTCATTTCATCTCCGGCGATGCGTAAACTTCTGGAAGAAACGACTCCCCCCAAAGAGATCACCGCTATTTCTGCCGTTCCTCCGCCAATATCCACTATCATATTTCCAGCTGCTGTAGTGACGGGCAAATGTGCACCAATAGCTGCTGCCATGGGCTCATCAATAATATATGCCTCTCTTGCCCCTGCGCTAATTGCTGCATCAATTACGGCTCTTTTCTCTACCTCCGTAACCTCCGACGGTATCCCGATAAGCACTCTCGGGCGAGGTAAAATAGAAAAAGAATCCTGATGAACTTTATCAATAAAATATCTCAACATCTGCTCAGTTACCTCAAAATCACTTATTACTCCATCCACTAGCGGGCGAGTAGCCACGATATGGCTAGGAGTTTTTCCCACCATCTGCTTGGCTTTTTTTCCAATGGCCAAAATTTGTCCTGTTTTTTTATTTATCGCCACCACGCTGGGCTCATTTATTACGATTCCCTTTCCACCCACGTATACCAATGTGTTTGCTGTACCCAAATCGATTCCGATATCTTTAGAAAATTTCCCAAAAATCTTTCCTGTTATCTTCAAATACACATTTCTAATTTTTTTAAACATATAAACAAATCCTCTAGAAAAATAGTTACTCAGAGGCCTTTTATTTAAAGAATTATTTTTATTTTTACTCAGAAACTGTCTAAAATATCGTGTCTTGATAAAGCTCTGAAATTCTGAGCGAAAAACGAGCTGGAAGCCTAGGCATATCATATACGTCGAGGCTGAAGCGAAGTTTTGTAGCTAGAACTTCAGGGCCTTAGCAGACAAGCCCATGTATTTGATTCACTTTGCGTCGAGATTTTAATAGTTTCTTATATAATACCAAGATTAGACCTCAATGTCAAAATAAAAAATTTGACTAAAAAACAATAAACATTTACATTTATAGCTGATAGCTTTAGTTGAATATTGATAATTAATTCTCAGGAGATAATCTTAGATGACAGAGCGTACTAATAGACAGACACAGATTGGGCAACTACAAGAAGAAAATCTCATTGAAATAATAGAGTCCCTCAAAGATGAGATAATTTCCCTACAAGAAGAATTTAATGCCCTAAAGGAGAAAAACAAGCGCCAAAAAAGAGAGATTACTGAGCTACTTGAGGAAAATGAAAAACTCAAAACAGAGAGAGAATTATTAAAGTCTCAACTTGAGGCGATAAGAAATGAAAGCATTTCTCATCTCATATAATTATCACCTCCAAAAAAACGTTAACAGCCGAAAGGAAAAACTTCCCTTCGGCTGTGTTTTTTTTTAAATTTAAAACATTCCCCATGTAAAAAAAATTCGAGACTAGCGACAAAATTTAGTCGCCAGCCTCAAGTTCTTACCTTTTTGCATATTTTATTTCTTTGTGTTCTTTCCTTAATTTCCATCTGGACGGACATCCCGTCTTTTTGCGCACACTACCACCTCGAATAACTTTATGAGTTTTTTTCACAATACCGCCTCCCTTATAAAGGTTGGTAATAAAAAAAATGACCCCTATCCTGCCCGCTTTGTGGAATTTAAAATTAAATACATATATCAAACACAGCATCCACGCTTTTCACCAGTATATACTCGACAGCTTCCGCGTCAATAGAGCGTAGACATAAATCATTAATACAAAATAAATTACAAAAAAAGAAAACCGCATCTATCTTTTGAAATGCGGTTTATCTTTTTTTGTCCTTATTTCTTCTTCGCTTTTTTAGCTGGTTTCTTTTTAGCTACTTTTTTCACAACTTTTTTAACAGCTTTTTTAACAGCTTTTTTCACTGTTTTTTTAACTGTTTTTTTAGCTGGTTTTTTAGCTACTTTTTTCTTAGCTACTTTTTTTACAGCTTTTTTCTTTGTTGCCATATTTTTATTTTAGGCTAGCCAGCAATTTCTCGCTGGATTATTTTTTATTTTTAACTGAGAAGTTCGACTCCTTCTCACACATTTTCTTCTTACACTTTTATTATACAACAAATAAAATTTTGTACAATATTTTTTTCGTAAAAATTTTTATTTTGTAAAAAATATTTTTCACAAAATTATTTTTACATATTAATTATACAATAAAAAAAAATTAACACAATAGTTTTTTTACTTTTTTGAAAAATTATTTTTTAAAAAATATATTTTTGTTTCAAAATTTTTTTCAACTTTAAAAAAATAAAAAAATCTTCGCAAATAATAAATAATCTATAAAAATTTTATTCACCTCTTCTATTTTAAAAACAATATTTTATTCATAAAAAAATTTAACCCAATATATTTTACAAAAATCATTTGTACTATATATAATCTTTTGTTTTTTTTATTTGACAAATGCTCTATTGCTTGCTATAACGATACCAAGCTCATTCAATGGTCCCATACATTCACCTTAAGCACAGGAGGTACTTATATGGCCAGAGATCTTTTAAAAATCAATAAAATAGCTATTTCAAAGGCAATTTGTTATTTGCCAAATCCGTTAATATGCTCAATAATCATCATTTTATCTGTTATTTTTATTTTGATTCCCAGCTATATAATGGAATTTTTTCTGTACCAAGCCACTATTTTTTTATTAGTACTTGGTGCAGTGGTTTTTGCATTAGAATGCACAAAAAGGATTGAGGAAAGACAAACCGAAAGAATATTTTAAAATCTTTATCAAAAAAGAAATTTTTTCCAAAATGGACTTTTCTATCAAAAATAGAGAAGTCCATTTTTATTTTTATAAAAAAAATTCAAATAAAAAACTCTCCGATCAAATGGAGAGATAAAAATATTTTTTATTTTATTTAGATGCTGAATCAAGTTCAGCATGACACTCTAACTATTTTTCCACTCAACCTACGATTTGTCTTCCTGAACTTGATTCAGGATCTATCTTCATCAACACTTAGATAATTTTATCCTCTAAATCCAATTTCATTTTTTGGTTCATCGGCCACTGCAATTTTTCCAAATTGATCTTCATATTTTTTTAAATTTTCTTCCATTGCCGTTATCATTCTTTTGAAATGTCCGGGAGAAAGAATCACTCTCGAATTTAAAGTTCCGGTAGGTGGAAAAATATTTAAGAAATCTAAAACAAATTCTTCTTTAGTATGAAGTATCTGCATCGCATTGGAATACTCCCCTTTTAATTTTTCATCTGTCGCTTTGATTTGTACTTGTTGGTTTTGATTAGTCATATATTTTATTACTTATTATTTAGTTAACGAGTTAACGCATTAACGAATTATTTTTCTTTCTCTCCCCTAGGGAGACCTATCTGCCGACAGGCAGGGATGCCGAGAGGCGGAGAGGGATTAAGAGTTAGTTTAAATTTAATTTAATTACTTAACCCTCTTATTTCCAAAATACTTTGAGCATGAAATTTGCAAGCACAATTCTGAAATTCAACTACCAACTCAGGATTTTCTTCCCTATTATATGCCCTAAGATTAAAAAGAATATCATCATGCTTTTTCTTAAACTCCTCCAAAGCATCAATCGTTACAAATTCCGCATGCTCTAATCCATTTTTAAAAGTATTATTTTCTTTCGGCGCTAAAACCTCAATACCGTTTATAACAAACTCTTTATAAATTAACGGATTTTTTAATTTACAAACAAAAATTGACCTGCCATTAAATAGCTTATCATTATATTTTTCAGAAAAATCAACCAGAGAATTTTTTATTTTTTCGTATGTTTCTAAATCCTCTGTCCTATAAGCAATATGATCCAATTCTTTAAATTCACCAATGCTAAATTTAGATTTTTTTAGATTATCAAAGATGTTGTCTAAAAATATTTCCCAATCACCTATTACAAATTTAATTTCTTGATTCATAATTTTTTAAATTAAAATTTTAATCCCATTCCCTCTCCCTCTTGTACTCAAGGGGGAGATGTCCGGCAGGACAGAGGGGGTTTCTCTTTTAATTTTATTTTTTTCAACCCCTCCCTGCCTCCCCTTCAAAGGGGAGGGGGAAAGAGATCTAAACAATTTTATTCTCTACCAAAAAATCCTTGATCCGCAAAAACATTTTTTCATGTCCTTTTGAATTAGGATGCAGTCCATCTTCCAAATCTTCTTCATTTAATAAATCTATCATCTCAATAAACAATAAATCATTCTTCTGACAAATTTCTTTTATTTTATCATTGTAATTTTTTATATTCTTATTATCCATAAACTCATCATCACTCCAAATATTTGGCATAGTTTTAGATTCATCAACAATAGTAGGTCCTACAAAAATAATTTCACTGGTAAATTCTTTTGCTTGTTTTATAATTTCTAATAAATTATCTTTGAATCTCTCCAAGGGAACATAATTATCATTTTTTGACTTAAGATAACAGGCATCATTTGTGCCAATTGCAATAATTATTAAATCTGGGGTGCGTGCCTCATTTTCGATTTTAAATCTTTTCAATAATCCGTCCGTATCATTTCCATTTACTCCGAGATTATAAACCGTTGCTTCTTCTGTATTATTTTTTTCTAAATAATTTCTCAAACGGCTTACCCATCCACCTTCATCAACATAACCAGCACAAACAATACTATCGCCAAAAATATTTATTATTTTTTCCATAATTTTTAATTTTAATTCAATAATTGCTCTACTTACTTTTTACTACCATACACTAGAGTACGGTAGTAAATGGTTTTTTTATTTTAAGTTAAATCCACCATCGACAAAGATATTTTGTCCAGTGATACTTGAAGCTTTATCAGAAGCAAGGAATAATATCAAATTCACCACATCCATCACTTCTACTAATTTCTTTAGAGGTGATTCAGAAATTGTTAATTCTAATTCATCTTTAGGAGCTCGCAACCAATATCCCGTATTAACGGCCCCAGGAGAAACCGCATTGGCTCTACCGAATGGCGCCAGCAATTTCGCATATGCTTGTGTAATATTTACTACCCCAGCTCTTGAGGCTGAATATGATAAAGCATCATATTGCCCTTGAGCAGAAAATCTAGAAGCCATATTAATAAGTATTCCTGATTTTTGATTTTGAAAAATTTCAATTGCATATTTAGACATGCTCATAACTGAAATCAAATTTTGAGACAAACTTTTTGTCCATATTTCAGAACTACCATCCCATTCGTCACCATCAATATATCTTCCAGCGTTATTTACTAAAATATCTAATTTCCCAAATTTCTCTTTGGTTTCCTCTATGACGTTTTTAGCCTCCAATTCATTTATTAAATCCGCTTGGATAACTAAAGATTTTCCACCAAATAAATTTATTTTAGAAGCAACTTCCTCAGCTCCATTTTTATTTTCTTTATAAGTGATAACTACACTAGCGCCCTCCCTAGCAAAAGCTAGCGCAGTTTCCGCCCCTATTCCGCTAGATGACCCGGTTACAATAATAACCTTATTTTTAAACATAGTTTTTTATTAAATTATTATGAAAGTTATTGATTATCACATTAAGAATAAGCCTATTTACGCCATAAATCAATGCTTGACGTATTATGTAATTTATGCTATAATTTAAAGTTATAATGCAATGACATTTTAACCTAACTTTTCTTTCAAAATCTAGGAGATGACCATGAAAAAAGCGATCACTATCCCCGTATTGGCAATTTCCCTTTTCCTTCTCTTTGTAATCCCTTTCTTTGCAGACGCAAGGGATCAACATACGGAAGCAGAATTGGGCGGTTATCATTCCCCAAATACTATTATTACACAAGGGGTGATATTTGAACCTCCTTCTCCAACAAAATTCCGAAGAGCACTGGTTAAGTTTCAAGAAAAGCATCCGCAGTATAAGTGCGGAGACTGGAAATACAGCTACGACATCCAAGCATACATGAATCGCTGTTCGGATGATGAAAAGAACAATGTTCAGCTCTACCTCACAATGGATGGTTATATAAAAGTCAATCTATGGGGAGAGCAAATGGAGAACAAAACTGTAACTTTGGGAGACTGGGGAGATTGGATAAAGTAATTAACATCTTTTCTCCTCATCAAAAAAGTCACCGATTTCTAATGAATAAGGTGGCTTTTTATTTGGAAAATAAATCATTTATTTTTACCCTTGACTTTTTACTTATTTCATGCTATCATGTATTGTTAGTTTAGTATATTTATTTTTTAAAAAAATATCCAATATATATTTTCTCAATCACTCTCAAAGGAGAAGCAACATGATAGCAAACATTAAACTAAGAATATTATGTCCCTTTTGCGGAAGTCCAGAGATTGAAACTAATCCAGCCAAAGATAATGAAAAATTAGCTCCAGGGGAAGTAGACGAACTCGACAAATACCGTTGCCGTGATTGTAAGAAAACATTCACGAATGCAATAAAAAAATGGGAGTAAGTTCAATGAACATCACTCCCCCAAGGCGACCCCTCAAAGGTCGCTTTATTTTTTAAGATTCTGAATAAGACACGTCATTCGCGAATGACAGTGTTAAATAAATTTCTGAGACTCGTAAACTCGTCAATAAATTTTACTTTCCAGAATGACATGTTTACTATTCTTCTGCCCAACCTACGGTTTGTCATCCTGTCCGCCAGCTGGCGGATTGATTCAGGATCTATAAATTTAAAATTAAATATTGAATGTTGAATGAATGTTGAAAATTGAATATTGAATATTAAAAAGCGAAGTATTGTACTTCGCTTTTTATAAGTTTTATTTCTTGTCACCATCCTTAGACTCATCTTCTTTCTTTGGTTCTGTCTCTGCATCTTTCACATTATCTTCCTTCGCCTCGTCCGTCTTTGTCTCGCCTGTAGCTTCAGCGGAGGCGGATGGAGTTGGCTGAGCCGCTTTATAAAGTTCTTCTCCGATTTTTTGAGCCTCAGTTGAAAATTCTTCTGTCGCCTTCTTTATATCTTCAGTTGTGGCATCATCTTTTTTCAAAACTTCTTTAAGCGCTTCCATTTTTTCAATCACCGGCTTCTTTTTATCTTCACTAATTTTATCACCTGATTCTTTTAAGGCTTTTTCAGTTGAATAAACTAAGCTCTCGGCAACATTTTTGGCCTCCACTTTTTCTTTACGCTTTTTATCTTCTTCGGCATGAACTTCCGCATCTTTTTTCATTCTTTCGATTTCTTCCTTGCTTACCCCGCTAGAAGCCTCGATACGAATTGATTGCTCTTTGCCAGTAGCCTTATCCTTGGCGCTAACATTTAAAATTCCATTGGCATCGATATCAAAAGTTACTTCAACTTGTGGAATTCCTCTTGGAGCCGGAGCGATACCATCGAGAATAAATCTTCCTAGAGTTTTATTTCCTTCAGCTACTTCTCTTTCTCCTTGAAGCACATGAATTTCCACACTTGGTTGATTATCAGCCGCGGTAGAAAAGATTTGAGACTTTTTAGTTGGCACAGTAGTATTTCTCTCAATCAATGGAGTGGACACTCCTCCCATGGTTTCAATTCCCAAAGTTAATGGAGTAACATCAAGAAGTAACACATCTTTTACATCTCCCGCCAAAACTCCTCCTTGAATAGCAGCTCCCATCGCTACTACTTCATCAGGGTTCACACTAGAGTTTGGTTTCTTGCCAAAGAATTCTTCTACTTTCTTTTGCACCAATGGCATTCTGGTCATTCCTCCCACCATCACGATTTCGTTTATATCTTTAGTTTCAAGTTTAGCATCCTTAAGAGCTTTTCTTACCGGCTCCATAGTTTTAGTTACCAAATCACCCACTAATTCCTCCATCTTGGAACGAGAAATTTTCATCACCAAATGTTTTGGACCGTTGGCGTCAGTAGTGATGAAGGGTTGATTAATTTCGGTTTCTTGAGCTGTAGAAAGTTCAATCTTAGCTTTTTCAGCGGACTCTTTAATTCTTTGCAAAGCTAGATTATCTTTACTCAAATCAATTCCTTCTTGTTTTTTAAATTCTTCAATTATCCAGTTTATCAACACCTGATCAAAATCATCTCCTCCCAAATGAGTATCACCATTGGTAGAAATAACTTCCACAGTGTCATCGCCCACTTCCAAAATACTGATATCAAAAGTTCCACCTCCCAAATCATACACCGCAATCTTTTCATTTTTCTTCTTATCAAATCCGTAAGCCAAAGCAGCCGCAGTCGGTTCGTTAATAATTCTTTTTACTTTTAGTCCGGCGATTTCTCCTGCTTCTTTTGTTTCTTTTCTTTGTGAGTCATCGAAATAAGCCGGCACAGTAATCACTGCCTCCTCTATTTTCTCTCCCAATTTTTCCTCAGCGTCCGCTTTAAGTTTTTGTAAAACCATCGCAGAAATTTCACGAGGAGTATATTCCTTTTCTCCCATTTTTACCATTATTCCCCCATTGGCAGCTTTGGAAATTTTATAGGGCATCAATTTAATATCGTCTTGCACATCTTTGTCATCAAAATTTCTTCCAATAAGTCTCTTGATGGAAAACAAAGTGTTTTCCGGATTAGTTACTGCTTGTCTTTTGGCAAGTAGCCCTACTAATCTTTCTCCATTTTTATTTACTGCAATCATAGAAGGAGTAGTTCGATTTCCTTCTTTATTTTCAATTATCTCCGGCTTACCGCCTTGTACGATAGCCATCGCGCTATTAGTGGTTCCTAGATCAATTCCTAATATTTTACCCATATTAATTTTGAGTTCTTAACTAATTATCTTTTTAGTTAATTAGTTAAAATTTTATTAATTACTTATTTATTAATTATTACTTGATAAATTATCTAAAATAATATAAATTTATTTCATACTGGTTTAAAGTGTTTGATAAGAAGCACCTATGATTACAGAAGAAGTTCTTTGTTTGTCTGTCTGAATCATGCCAGTTTCTGTAGCACCCACCCTCTTGGATAACACGTCTTGAGGGTGGTACTTTTTTATAAAGCATTTATGCTTGACTTTTTGATATAAAAGACTTAATCTTTTAGTAGCTGGCACGTTGAAATCACGCAAGAGTCGAAGCAACGCTTCGATTAATACAACCTCCTAACAACCATCCCATCTCTCAACTCCTCTTGCCCTCAACTGCCAGCTTTCCCTGCTCTTTCTCTCCTCCCTGCCCCCTTAAAGAAATCTTTTCTTCTTGGGGGTTTTTTATTCCACCACTACTCTTGCCGGACGAATTACTTTGTCACCTATTTTATAACCCCTTAAAATTATTCTCTTTATTATATTTTTAAATTTCTTCTTTTCTTCACATTTATCATCTTGACACTCTTCATCGTGACAACAATTACCTGAAACGGCTTCGCAATACTTAGCATCAAAATTATCTCCAATTTTTAAATTAATTTCCTCCACCCCGTTTTCGGCAAGTACATTTTCTAATTGCTTTTGGATATACATTATGCCGGTTACCCAGGGGTTATCTTTCTGATCTTGGGGAATATGAGAGGTGGAAACCTGAAAGTTATCAATCACGGGAATTATTTGCATCACGATGTTTTCAGTCGAATAACGGATTCTATCTTTCTGGCTTTCTGCTTGCATCTTTTTATAATTTTCAAACTCCGCCAAACTCCTCTTCCAGCCATCAAGCGCCATTTCCATTTCTAGATATTTTTTAGCCGCTTTGATGGTTTCCATCTTCTCCTCTTCAAATCCATCGCCCGTATTTAATTTATTTATCGCTTCATCAAAACTCAGCCACTCATATCCGCTATGCTCTCGAGGATTTAATTTTATTTCTCCGCCATTATAGTAGGCGATAAACCTCAAAGCTTTTAAACTATCGAACTTATCATGACCTTCTGGATATTCACTGATTTTGATTACCGATCCGATTTCTATGTTAGCTAATCCAAGCTCTTCCTCTATCTCTCTCTTTAGCGAGTTATCCATTGTTTCCCCTTTTTCAATTCCCCCTCCAGGCAAATCATATTTGGCATTGTTAGTCACTTCTTCATCAGCTCTTTTAAGGAGTAAGACTTCACCATCTTTATTCACAACTACAGCCTTAACGGTTAATTGCATCAGCCAGCCTTTTTCAACTTTGATATCTTCTTTTTTATTTTCCTTTTTCATAATTCTTAATTCATAATTCTTAATTCTTAATTCTATGGCACAAAATTTACCAAACCAGCAAAGCGCTTCCACTTACGATTAATACAGTTACACCGGCAGAACCCATCATCTTCTTTATATATTCAATCAACGACTTATTCTTAGCATATTTCATTCTTTTGGGACCAATCAAAGCCAATACTCCTCTTTGTCCATTTTTTAATTTATAGGGCGAAACAATCATTGAACAACTGGAAATTTTACTGACTGGATTTTCCGCTCCAATAAATATTTTAGTCTCTCCTTCTTTTATTTCTTTTACAATCTTATCAAACATTTCATCGATATAATCCATTGTTTCAGTCAGTCGGCAGATTTCATCCAATTTCTGAAATTCTGGCTCACTCAAAAGGTCTCTCATTCCAAAATCATCAAATTCATCTTTATCCAAAATTCCACTAATAGCCAAATTACCTGTCAGTCCAGAAAGAAGTTTGGCGCTAGTTCGAGAAAGTCGCATATTTTTAGCCTTAAGCTTTAGCAGTTCCTCTTGCAATTTCAGTTGCTCTTTCTTACTTAACTCTCTATCTTTCATTATCTCTTCTACAAAGTAACGATAACCCTTATCAGTTGGGATTCTACCGGCGCTAATATGAGGCTGATACAAATATCCCATTTCTTCCAATTCTGCCATTTCATTTCTGATTGTCGCACTGCTAGCATCAATTCTGTATTTTTCTACCAAAACTTTTGAACCAATAGGAATAGCGGTTGAAGTGTATTCTTCAACAATGCATTCTAAAATTTTTTGCTGCCTCTGATTCATATTTAAATTTCCGCTTACCCCTCCTCCTTGTACTCAAGGGGGAGGTTGGGAGGGGGTTTTATCTTAGCTTTATAAACTTTAAAAACTTTACAACTTTTACTATTTTATTATAACAAAAAATTAGCACTCGTCAATACCGAGTGCTAATAAGAAAACATCAATGCTGCCTGTAGCTTCTATACCTTAATCTCTTTAAATATTATATACAATGCGGAATCATTAAGTTTGATAATATAAGTAAGATGGAATTGCGCCGTGATATTTTGCCACCAATTTTTTCTTACTAACTTTTTGACAGCCCGCTTCGACAAGCTTTAGCGAGGCGAGCAAAAAGTTACAAAAACTGCCACACGTACTCCTAAAATAAATAAATCTAACTCTCACTCGCTAAAACTTCAGACTCCGCATTCGCTCCATAACAAAGTTTTTTAACGCTCTGCTTGAGTTGATTTATTTTATTTTAGTCGTAAAGTGTGGTAACTGTATTTGAGATGTATTTATTATAATATCATCTACTCTACATACTATATATTTTCTACCTTTACTATTTGCCCAACCACCACTGCTTTCGCATGATGGGCACCGAATCGATTTATTTTTATTTCATTTTGCCTATCTTTGTAATTAAATTTCACCATAATTCCATCTATTTCTTTTTTAATTTCTTCTATTCTTCCGTCAACTTCTTTTGAATCAGTTCCAAAGTAAAGAACCGGAACTTTGGCGTATTTTTTTAATCTTCTCACCTTTTCATTATCCCAATTCAAAATAAGCTTTCCGCCTTTCTTGACATTCTTCGCCAAATAAATATATTCACCCATAAGCTTATCCATTCCCGAAAAAGACTCTATATAACGCTGAGTAATTTCTGTTACTATTGCTACCTGAGGCTTCACAATTGAAAACAAATAACGCATATCCCCTCTTTGCGCCACACCCAATTCTAAAACTAAATATGTGGGAAAATTCTTTTGAAAAATTGCTTTAGCTGCACTCGCAAGGACTGGCAGCCACCTGCGATAAGAATTATAACCGCTTTCGATATTTAGAATTGCTAAGGGTAAGCCGATTTCAGTATTAAAATTTTTAGGATTAGCTCGCACCGTCTTTCCCTGCTCAGCTAAAACTTTTTTTATCTCATCACGAAAAAATGATTTATTGACACTGCCACTGATTGCAATAACAGTTGGTCGATGAATCAATAAAACAAGCTTGGTTATAAATTTTAAATAATATTGAAGTATAATTTTAAATATTTTTTTCATTTTTATTAGTGATTAGCTTTAGTAATTAGCTTTTTAGTTTTTTAGCGCAGTAGATTTATAGTTTATTGGATTGTAGATTAAACGAATTAAGTATCATGAATTATGAATCATGCAATATTTATTATACAAAATTCACAATTTAACATTAACAACATGACAATTTAACAATATAGCAATACAACAATTGTAAATTTGCATGTTCGCAGCATTCGCATTCATTCGCGTATTTGCATCATGATTAACCAAAAAATCTTTTCATCCTCCCAAATGCTTTATTTATATCCTCCTCACTTCTGCCAAAACTCATCCGGATATGATTTTCTCCATTTGGTCCAAAAGCTACTCCTGGCACTACTGCCACTTGAGTTTTTTCCAATAAATTCAGAGCAAATTTCCAAGACAAGCTTCCACTGTGCTCATCATCCGCATAATCAATCTTATCTAAAAGTATTTTTGGAAAAACAAAATAAGCGCTCTCCGGTCGAACATAAGAAAAAACATGTGATAGTTCGTCCAAGTGTTTGCAAATTAAATCTCTTCTTTGGCTGTATTCTTCATTCATTTCTATCAAATCTTTGTCCCCCATCTCCAAAGCTCCCATCGCTCCGAATTGAGAAATGACCGGCGCGCAAGTCACCAAAGAATCATGCACTTTGAGAATTTCTTTAATGACACTTTCATCACTATGCAAATATCCCACTCGCCAGCCAGTCATCGCATAAGATTTGGAGAAACTAAAAAGCCTAATCACTCTTTTTCTCAATTCAGGAATTTCCGCCAAACTAAAAATCTTTTGCTCTTTCTCAAAAAGAAAATCCTTATAAACTTCATCTGAAATCAAATATAAATCATGCTCCTCGGCCAGCTTTGCCAATCCCCTCAACTGTTCCTCAGAATAAATCGTCCCTGTAGGATTATTGGGATTACAATAAAAGATAGCTTTAGTCTTAGGAGTAATCGCCTGCTTAAATTTTTCCAAATCAAAAGCCCAACCCTTTTCTTCGTCCAACGAAACGAAAACCGGCGTGCAACCAGCCAAAGTTATTACCTCCCTGTAAGATGTATAAGTAGGCTGAGGAATAATTACTTCATCTCCCGGATTAGTAAGCGCTAAAATTGTGGCCGTAATGCCCTCAATTGATCCAGCAGTAATCAAAATCTCTTTTTCCCAATCATAAAACATGTTATCCTGAGCCAATTTCATTTCAATCAATTCTCGAAGCTCGGAAATTCCAGGAGACAATGAATATTTGGCCACTATTCCTCTTTTTAGAGCCAGCTCCACTCTTCTCTTAATACATTCTGGCGTATCAAAATTTGGCACGCCTTGCGCCAAAGAAATCACATCAGGATATTTGGAGGCACGCAATTCCATCTGCTTAATTACGGAAAGATTTAAATTTTTAGTTCGTTCGAACATATCTTAGTTAAGTAGTTGATTAGGTTATTAGTTTAGTAGTATCAAGAATCATGAATTAAGTATTTTTCAAAATTTTATTGCCTAATAACGACAAAATCTCCTTCTTCTAAAGCGTAAATCGGCAAGTTTTTATCTCCATAGTCAGAGAGTTCTTGATAAGCGTTTTCCCAGTCAATCGGACCGCGAGGATCATCTGCACCATAAGTTTCAGATTTATAATGAGGAATAAATTTAATCGGCAAAATATTTAATCCATCCATGCTTTTCCGCCAATCAAAAGTCCAAAATGAATTTACCAATGCGTCCGTTCCAGCTGAGGTTGTAGCTACTATTTTGCCATCCCAAATCTTAGGAAGATTAAATTGTCTCAACCAAAATTGCAAAAGATGATCATCTCCACCTAAAATAAAAATTATATCATTTAATCTGATCTGCTCTTCAAATTTTTCTGGAAAAGCCAATTCAGGCTTCAATTTAAAATCTAAACCTACCAATTTATTATATCTTTCTTTGTATTTTTCATATTTTATTTCCCAAACTTCTCTCGGCTGAGCGAAGAAACAATATAAAATTTTCACTTCATCGCCAGGTTTAAAATCATTCAACATTTCATTGACAAACTTTTTTTCTTTTTCTGGAAATTTTTTTACATTACCTGAATTTAAAATATATTTGGTCATACTAAACACTTTAACATATTAGCATTTTAACATAATAACAATTTGATTTTATCTGTCGTCCGTAGAGACGAGGCATTGCCTCGTCTGTACAAATACATCACAATTCGTCTCTTGTATCTTTTGAATTCATACATTTATAAATTCATAATTTTGACTTTATAAACTTTAAAAACCTTATTCACCCAGTTAAATTTTTAATTATTTAACAGGGTAAACTTTATAAACTAACCCACTACATTTTTTCCACTGCCTCAATTCCCAAAAGATAAAGTCCGTTTTTTAAAGTCATTCTAAAAGCCTCTGTCAAAGCCACATTATTTTTATAATCTACGTTTTTCTCATCTGCTATTTTAGTATTAGCATAAAAAGAATTGAACTCAGCAGATAAATCGTGCAAATAATTAGCCACAACATGAGGAGAATACTCACTTAACGATTTGGACACTATTTCGGGAAATTTCACTAACATTTTCTCAATCCTTGGCACATCTCCGCTTCTTAAATTGATTTTTTTAAAATCACCAATAACATAACCACTCAATTTATTCAAAATAGAATTAGCTCTTACGTAAGAGTACTGCAAATATGGACCACTATCCCCTTCAAAAGAAATTGATTTTTCCTCATCATAAACAATGTCTTTTCCAGCCATAATCTTTAGGATTGAATATTTTATTGCAGCAATAGCTATTTTTTTTGCATCAGCCTCTTTATTGTCTGACACATTATTCTCCTTCATCTTTTTTAATATAATATCAGCAGTATCTTCTATCCATTTTTTAGCCCGCACAATCTCACCTTTTCTTGATGACATTTTTCCACTTTTAAGTCTCAGGGTGCCATGTGCTATATGAATAGTTTTTTCTTCCCATTCCTTATTTATCATACCAGCAGCTTTTTTAACGACTTGAAAATATTCCTTCTGCTCTCCTCCTGTAATAGTTAAAGATATGTCAGGATTGTATTTTTTCCATTTATTATAAAACAACCCTATATCTTTAGCTTCATAAGTTGGCAATCCTTCTGAGTTAATAAAAACTCTATCATGCAGCCCGTATTCACTGCCCGGAAAAATTATAGCGCCATTCGATTCCTTGAATACTTTATTCAAATTTTCTTCTACAATTCTTTTTCCATCTTCAAATGTTTCACTTTCTAGAAAATAATGGTCAAAATTTGATCCTAAAATTTTATAAATCTCTTCAAAATATTTCAAACTCCATTCCTTTCCTGTTTTATAAATTTTGTTTTGAACTTCATCTTCTTTTGAGTATACAGCTTTGTTTATTGCAATAATTTCATTTTTTACATTGCTATTATCTTCTTGTGAATAATTTTTTTCTCCCCAAGCATAACATTTACCCAAAAAAGCTTGCTTTGCCCAAACATCACTCTCTTCGTCTGGCAATTCTGCATTGAGCTCTTTCATACCCCATAAAGTTTTAGCCACATGCAAACCCACATCTCCTTGAAAAGTAACTTGCTTAACCTCTGCGTTAGCAAACTGTGCAATTCTTCCCAAAGATTCTCCAATAGTATTTGTCATAACATGGCCTATGTGAAATTCTTTAAAAAGATTAGGATCTGTATGTTCAGCTAAAAAAACTTTTCCTTTTAAATCATCTATTTTACCCCAATCATCACATTTTTTCAAAATCTCACCAACAACATTAGAAAAATATTCTTTAGACAAATAAAAATTAATGTAACCTGGCGCAACTGCTTCCACTTTTTCAATATTATTTTCAGTTCTAAATAATTGGGCAATTTCTTGAGCCAATTCAAAAGGATTCATCCTTAGTCTCCCAGCCAAAATCATGGCAATATTGGAAGACCAATCTCCAAATTTTTCATCCTTGGTAAAACTTATCTCAAAATTTAAATCACCCAACTCAAAATCGGAATAATTTTCATTTTTTGAAATCATTTCATTCACTGCTTCTGTAATTTTATTTTTTATAATTTCTTTCATAATTCAATTGTAAAAATTTAAATGTTACTTTTTTGTCATTCCAGAAGAGATTCCGGATAAGTTAATTTCTTACGGCTCTTAAACTCGCCGAGAAATTATACTTTCCGGAATGACAACCCGGGAGAGATTTTTGGAAATTATAAACAATGTTTCATAATAATTAATCTCTATACTTATGTTGTAAAAACTTTTTTATTAATCGATTAAAAATTCCGTCTTTTTTCTTTTTCATATAAAAAAATCCCGCCGCGCTCACTGTCATTGCACCAGTTACATCCATCATCAAGTCTGTCATAGTATCTACTATCCCGCTTTTTTGCATCGTAAAACCAAAAAAATAATCCATCAAAAATTCGAATATCTCCCAGAGAACCCCTATGAAAACCGAAAAAGACAAGGCAAAGAGAGAGGCCAAAATTGGCTTAGTGGACATCTTGCTGGTAAGCAGCAAAGAATAAGCCAAAATGAAACCTAAAAATCCCAAAATCACACTATTTCCAAAATGCAAAAATATATCCCACCAAGAAATTTTTACATAAAAATGATTGTATTCTCCCAAAAAAAAGTGCAAATAAAGTAATACTGTTATGACAAAATCAATCTCAATCGGCAATCGAATGCGATAATTCTTACTAACAATAGTCGGGAGAAAAGAAAAAAATAAAACTATCAATGAAGTTGAGGTTAAAAAAAGCTCTTGTCTGAAGGCGCTGATTAAAACTAAAAAGCCCATCATTATCTTCAGAGCTATTGAAACCCTATATTGTACAGATTCAAATTTATCCATATTTTATCTTTATTTTCACTTATTTAAATTCTACACTCAACCCCTTAAAAAATCAATTAAAAGAGGGACAATCGGGTGATTGTCCCATGGAGCGAAATATTTATATATTTCATATTTTTCAAAAAAGAACTCCTCCGGCAATTACAATTAAAATCAAAGCCACCCTACAAACATCACGAAGCACAATTCTATCAACTTCGCTTGCTTCCGCCAAAAGATAAAAATCAGCATAATTACTCTCGCTCATATCTTCTCCTCCTTGTAAGATATTATTTTTTAAGCTTCTTCTTATTTTTTAATATAATAACATAAATAAAAATAATACCAAAAATATTCTTGATAAATTTATCATTCTCTGCAATTCTCTGATTTGTTTTGGAGTGAATGTTTTTTTACTCATATTTTTTTAGTTAATCAATTATATTTTAACATATACAAAAAGCGGACACTTTCGTGTCCGCTTTTTGGGGTACAGTTCAAGGTAAATGCTTTTTATTTTTAAGGTTTCACTTCCCTCCATTCACTTGTTATTGGACAAGGCTCGGTATTGCAATTTCTACCAGGGCATATTGATTCCACGCATCTATTATTCTTATCTGAACATGTTTGCCATCCCGTTCCACATTCCTTGCTACATGTATTATATGCAGGCGGGGTATCATTACAATACACAGAAACCAAAACTGAATCAACAACTGAATTAGAATTTACTTCACCATTTCCGTTGCTATTATGACAAGTTAAAGAATAAGATGAATTATTAATTGGATAAGTGCCCGAGGGAAGAGGCACATCGTTGTCACTATCAATCAATCCTTTGAGGGGGACTATCTGTCCACCACCCCATGAATTACCAGATTTGTCGCAATAAGTTGTTACCCCAGAAGCATTAGGAGTAACTACCCAATACATGTCTAAATTATCTCCATTATCTCGGTTAGGAAGAACAGGCCCATTTGATGGCCCATTTCCAATATCTATTTTTAAATCAACACTTGGATTAGCAAGTTTTCTTCCAGTATGACAATTAGTTGCGTCAACATGAGAAGCTCCAATTCCCAAACAACTCCAGTTAACAGTGACCTCACCTTGACCTGGAAATGTTAAGGGAGTTCCATTCGGAAAACTTGGTGTACCAACAGAACACCATTCTGTAGTTGGCCAGTTAGTAACATTTGAATTAAAAACCTGACTTCTGGAACCGCAAGCTCCATCCTCTTTGCAAGCTACTGGCCCATAAGAACCGTCAGAACAGCTACTTCCTGATACCGTACTATAATTATAACTACTCACATATTTATAGGCCGCTGAATAATTTCCAGTGCATCCTCCATAATTTGCACCGCTAATATAAGTACAATTATAAGTAGCTGGGATAGTATATGTTTTTCCAGTCCAGATTCCACTATTGCCGCATCTCCTTTCTCCAGTACAAGAATCTTGAACCTTATCAGAATGCCAGTAGGATCCAGAAGGGCAACCACCACTAGTTTCAAATGTGGGATAAGGATCAGTTGGCCCGCTAGTAGCGCATATATTCCTTATCCAATTCCAAGTACAAGTCTTAGCTGCTGTTGCCTCTGTTACGGTGACTGCTTTTACATGCTGAATGTTAACAAAAAAACAAAATATGATTGCCAATATGGCAAGATAATTATTTTTTGATATTTTTTTCATATATTAAATTTGATTAATTACTTTTCATAACGTTATTTCCCATTTCTTCGAATTTCATTTCATTATCTTTATCACCTCTTTCATTATATGTAGCTGAAATAATGTAGTATAAATCTCTTTTTAAGGCCGCCTTATTAGACTCAAGCAAAGAAACGTCCTCATCTACCAAAGACAATCCTTTATTGGCAACTGCAATTGCTTCATCGTATTTTTTTTGCATTATCAGTGCTTTAGCCAACACCAAATAAGAACTTGATTTAGTTGGATTTATATCTATAGCTTTTTCAATTTGCTTTTCAGCTTCAATATAATTTAATTGCAGCATCCTCAATTTTGCCATTGAAACATAAATACTAGCATCATTGGGAGTCATCGCCTTAGCCTTCAGAAAATAACTAGTGGCTTCATCTAATTTTTTATCATCCACATATATATCCCCCAATACTTGATACGCTAGTGATTTGGAAATTACATCAATTGATTCTAATCCTATAACTATTTCACAATTTCTCTTAGCTTCCCCAATTAAATCAGTCCTACTTGATTCTAAATTACATAATCTTGAATAAATAGAAATTTCTTTTTTATCCTTATCCAATTCAGCTGCTTTTTTTAAATCATCCAAAGCAAGATGCAAAGCTCCCTTCATCTCATTAGCATGCGCTCTTCCAATATAAGCCAAGATATTATTGTTATCTAATTTTATGGATTTGTCATACATCTCCAAAGCCTTATCAAGGTCAGGCTTAATTTCATAAATGTAAGCCTCTATTCTATAAACTTCAGAATTATTTAAATCAATCTCCTTTGCCTTATTTATGGTCTCAAAAGCCTTATCTAAATATTGAGATCGCTCCCTTCCTTGCTGTTGTTCACTTAAACCTTTTTCCGCATAAGCCATAGCCAAACTAAAAAAGTTTTCGATATTTTCAGAATCAGAAGATACAAGTCCCTCAAATTCCGCTATTGCGTTTTCACTATGAACATTTTTATAAATATTAGCCAATCTTAACGGATCATTTTTCTTCATATAAGATACGGCATCTGAAGTTGCTGACAAACAAGATTTCCTTATTTCATCTACTGATATATTTTCACATATCTTTGGATCATATTGCCCAATAGCTTGTGAGTATAGCTCATTATTCATAGCCATTTCCCTACAAGAATTAATCTTCTCCTTATCTTTTATGCAATCACATATGGCTATGTCCGGTTTTTTTGTGGCCTCAACATATGCTTCATCATCAGAAGCATATTGGCAAGTCAACTTCTCCGAATTAACAGGTTTATTATTTTTCAAACCTGACTTATCTGTCATCTTATTGACAACAAAAAAATACAGCAACCCAAAAGACACAGTAAAAAAAGCGATTACAAAAATAGCTAATAATTTTTTATTTTGCATATTTATTTTTTATTTTATTAGAATTTTTAATTTAATTTACTATACCACAAAATGCCCAAACGCACTAGCATTGCAATGATCGTAACTATTCTTTTCGCAATGCTTCTGCGGGAGTAAGGGATGAGGCTTTGCGGGCAGGCCCGCCTGCCATCGCAAAATATATTATCTTAAAAAAATTTCTTTCCTACTCCTTACGAAGTGCTTCGGCAGGGGTTAGTTGCGAGGCTTTGCGGGCAGGATAAAATCCGAAAATCAATCCTACAACCATCGAAAATCCCACCGCTACCAATACAGAATATCCAGTCACCTTAAACTCTACATCATAACCATATGTACTAATAATATAAGTAATTAGCTCAGAAAAAGATATACCGATAATTATTCCAATCACTCCCCCTAAGAGAGTTAGAAAAATGGATTCAAATATAAATTGCCACAAAATATCAATATTTCTCGCCCCCACCGATTTTCTTAAACCGATTTCCTGGGTTCTTTCCGTAACTGCCACATACATTACATTCATTATTCCCACTCCTCCTACTACCAGCGAGATTGAGGCTAAGCAAATTAACAATATGTTAATTGTACCGAATACTTTTTCCAACATTTCCCGCGCTTCCGCAATCGACATCACCGCAAAATCATCATCAATGCCATCTTTTTTATCTTCTTCATTGTCATACTCTATTTCATGCTTATCTCGCATAATTACCCGCATCTCTTCCATGGTCTGCTCCACCAAATCCATATTTTTTACTTTAAAAATTGCAAATTGAATATGATCAATACCCATTATTTTTCTCTGCAAAGTTTCTACCGGAATAAAAATAACCTCATCAAAAGAAAATCCCGCTGTTGAGCCTCTCTCTTTTAATACTCCAGTTACCTTATATTTTTTACCGCCTATTTTTATGCTTTGGCCCACTGCGTCCTCACCGGGAAAAAATATTTCTTTTATTTTACTTCCCAAAACTGCGACCTGCTTTAAATCCCTACCATCTTCTTCCATAAAAAAACTTCCACTTTCCAATTCAGCTCCCCCATCGGCCTCCATCATCCCAGCAGTAACTCCAAAAATATAAGTCTGCTCATTCTCATCATTGCGATTAGTAATTTGCTGGCTCAATATCCCCCCATACCAGGACCCTAAATTAGATAATTTTGCCACATCTTCTATCTCATCTAGCTTCAGGGTTGTTATCTGCATTCCGCCTGTCATGGAGCTGGCATTTTCCGAAGACATATGGGCAGTATTGGGAGTTTTAACTTCTATTTGAACTATATCTGTTCCAAAACTTTCCACCTGGGCAACTACAAAATTTTTCAGACCATTTCCCAAAGATAAAATCAAAATCACTGAAGTTACTCCGATTACAATACCCAAAAGAGATAAAGCGGTTCGAACTTTATTTCCATACAAATTTCTTAATGCTAGCTTGATAGAGACCAAAAACTTATTCATGTTATATAAAATAATAAACCAATAAACAAATTACAATTTCCAAATAAATTACAGCAAATCAAACTTCAATAAACAAACTGTTTATTTCCCTATTCTGATTTAATTATAATTGAAGACAATATTTTCTTTATTTCAATTGATTCAACTAATAAATTATTTATTTTTAATTCCATATCCTTATTAGCTTCTATAATTAAATTCAACCAAAATTCTGTCTCCTTGGATTCTTTACGAGCTATTTTCATTCTCATTAAAAAATCTTTTTTACTCAATGAATCATTGGCTTCTCTATAATTTGCACCGATAGATCCGGCAGAACGTATAATTTGATCAATTAGTTTAAAGTTCACAGTATTATTAGGAAGAACCTTGCACATTCTAATAATTCTTTTTGCAAATTCCAATGTCCTATCCTCCAAATCAAATTTATGATTTTTTATTTGTCTATTTTTATTTATCATAATTGATTATTGTAATTTGATTATTATTTGTCACTTATGATTTGGTTATTGTGATTTCCTTACTCCCAAATTCAATTCTTTAATCAAAAATTCGAGTTATATATTTATTCATATCTCAACGCTTCCATAGGACTAATCTTGGCTGCCTTTAATGCTGGGTATAATCCAAAAATTATTCCAATCAAAACTGAAACAACCACTGCTACGATTATGGAGTCTATTGATATTAAAAATTTCCAGTTGTATCCCATGGAGTTAATAATCACCGATGCCAGAAAAGAAACAGTAATTCCAAAAATTATACCAATTGCACCGCCAAAAAAAGAAATGGTCGCTGACTCGATTAAAAATTGGATCATCACATCAATATTTCTTGCTCCCACCGCCTTGCGAAGTCCAACTTCTTTTATTCTCTGACTAACCGCAATTAACATCACATTCATCACACCCACTCCGCCCACAATCAAAGAAATCGTTCCTACGGCTAAAAGAAAATATCGCATAGCATTTGTAATGGTGCCCACCAGCTCCATGGCGGAGGCTTGATCGCGAACTGAAAAATCATCATCGCTAGGATCATCAATATCATGAAGATCTCTTAATTTTACAGCTACATCGTTTTTGGCAATAGGAATATTTTCCACTGTATCAATTTTTAATCTCACGTATCCGACATGATTTATGCCCAACAATAATTTTTGCGCCGTAAAAATAGGAACAAAAATGGCCTCATCTTGACTAGCTACCCCAAAGCCAGCTGAATTTCTTTCCTTCAAAATTCCAATTACCGTAAATTTATAATCATTAATTTTTATTTTTTTTCCAATCGAGTTGTCATCCCCAAACAAATCTTTAGCTGCCGTCACTCCCAAAACAGCCACTCTGGATAAATTAGTTTCCTCTTCCTCGGTAAAAAATCTTCCTTGAGCCACCTCTGTGCTTTCTACTTCCGGATAAGCTGAGGTCACCCCCGTAAAAGACATCCCCAATTCTTCATCATCCCTTTCCACTGTTCCCATTCCAGTAACATAGGCCGCGCCCGCCACTACTCCGGTAACATTTTTAGTTTTTTTTATCTCAAGAAAATCATCATATTTCAAAGTTGTTACCACCACTCCCATCGCCGCTGCCGGCGGACCATCTTCCTTGGAAGCTCCCGGCAATACTCCGATTAAATTTGAACCCACTCCCCTAATTTGATCCAAAATTAATTCTTGAGCGCTTTGGCCCACTGCAAAAATAATAATCACCGAGGCTACGCCGATAATAATTCCCAAAATAGTCAAAAAAGAACGGAACTTAGCCGCCATCAAATTTTTGAAAGAAATTTTTATGGGAATTAAAAAATTCATTTTATTAAATCATCTTTAATTTATAGTTGTACAGCATTTAAATCTTATCTGAAAAACATTATGGAATAATAATTCCAAATATCAAATTACTAATTCCAAATAAAATCCTAAATCCAAATTAAAAAATTATACATTTGTCATTTTAGCATTTTAGCATTTATTTGACATTTGTAATTGGAATTTTGTCATTACTTAAATAATTTGAAAATTATTTAAGCAGTTCTCCTTCCACCGCCCTCCTTCTGTCTTTAACAATATCATCCGAAATAATCCTGCCATCTTTTACATTTAAAATTCTTTTGGCATGTTGCGCGGTAAAAGTTTCATGTGTTACTAAAATAATAGTATGCCCCTCATCATTTAATTTTTGTAAAATTTGCATTATTTGAATCCCGCTTTTAGAATCCAAATTTCCCGTAGGCTCGTCGGCAAAAATTATTTCCGGATCAGTTACCAACGCTCTGGCAATAGCTACTCTTTGCTTTTCTCCTCCGGAAAGCTGATTAGAAAGATAATTCGTACGGTGTTCCATGCCCACAGCGGCAAGGGCTTCTGTAATTCTTTTCTTATTAACCTTACTACTAATATTTCTATTATACAAAAGAGGCAATTCTACATTTTCATATACGCTGGTTCTGGGCAAAAGATTAAAAGTTTGAAAAACAAAACCAATTTTACTATTTCTGGTTTCAGCCAACATATTATCGCTAAAGTCTCGAGTATTTTTCCCTTCTAAAAGATAATCTCCGCTTGTGGGTCTATCCAATAATCCGATGATTTGCATCAGGGTTGATTTGCCGCTTCCACTGGGACCCATAATAGCCACAAACTCTCCTTTTTCAATAATAAAAGAATTCTCGCGCACCGCCAGAGTTTCCACTTCACCGTTAGTATAAGTCTTGGTTAAATTTTTTACTTCTATTATTGGAATTGACATAATATGTTATGAATTTAGGAATTTAAGAATGTGGGAATTTATAAATACGCGAATATATATAATTTATAATATAAAAGCTTAACTAAAAATTAGATAAATTATGAAGTTAAAAATGTTTTTGTTTTAGATATAAATAAATTAAGAAGTTTGTGAGTAGAATTAATTTGCCCTAAAATCATATCAAAATCTTCTTTTGATAAATATCCTATATCTCTAGCAATTAATATTTGATTTCTTAATTCAGAAATTGAACCTAAAGATAAATAATAAAATTGTAATTTCTCCTTATAACCTTTCCTACCAAATCCCTCTGCTATATTTGAAGTAACTGAAACAGCAGATCTTCTTATTTGATTAGTGAGCCCATAAACTTCGCTTTGCGGAAAATTATTCGTAATTTTATATACAGAAATAATGAGCTTATGTCCTTCTTGCCAAACAATTAAATCTTCAAAAGATTGTATTTTATTTTTACTCATAAACTTTCAATCTTAGATTTCCAAATTCTCAATTCTCACGTCTTCAACTCATACGTTCCCAAATTCATAAATTCCTAGATTCATAAATTCCCAAACTACTCCTTCGTAAACGCCACCACTTCATCTCCCTCATTTAATCCTGAAATAATCTCAGTCATTCCATTATCTCCCCTTAACCCTATTTTTACATCTACTTTTCTGGTTGTTTTTTGTTCATCTTTCATTTCTAAAACTTCTACATATCTGTTACCTTCATCATTTTTTACTGCTTGATTGGAAACTGCCAAAACATTTTTTCTTTCTGAAGTCAAAATATCAATGTCTGTGCTCATTCCAGATTTTATCCTGCTGTCTTCCTTTTCCATTTTAAAAGTCACTTTATAATAAACCACGTCTTGAATAATAGTGGCTGCTGGTTCTATTTCTGAAACGTTAAAATAAAAAATTTCATCAGAATCAAAAGCATCAAAAGTAGCCTCTCCTTTTTGTCCTATCTTTACTTTATCAATATCCGATTCAGGAATATCAGCCTTTATCTCAAAACCTTTTTCTCCGGAAATGGTAACAATTGGAGAAGCGACCGAAGCCATTTCACCCTCTTCTAAATATTTCTTTATCACCAAGCCATCTGTTGGGGCATAAACTATATTTTTTTTAAGTTGTTTTTGAATGGTCCAGGTAGCTGCTCTGGCGCTCTCTACTGCCAATTTGGCGGCCGTTTTCTCCTCTGGTCCGTATGTATCCCATTTTCTCCTTTTTAAATCTAATTGTTCTTGTTGAATTTGCAAAGCGATCATCGCTTCGTCTAGTTGAGACCTAAGCACAGTATCATTTATTTTAGCAATTTTTTGTCCCTTTTTGACCTTGTCTCCAACCTCTACATACAGCTCCTCTATTACTCCGCTTATTTCAGGAGTTAAATCACTTCGACTAATATCAGTCACTTCTCCTGTCACTGAAACAGATTGCATTACATCAGCCTTTGCTAACTTTTCAGTCACATATTCCGGCTCGACTTTTTTAGGTTTGAAATAATAAAAAGCGCCTCCCCCTAACAGTGTAAGTATTATTATCCAAATGATTATTTTTTTTCTCTTTTTCATTTTATTTAAGAATTATGATTCAAGAATTATGAATTATGATTAAAATTTATAGATTTTGTTGATTTTATTAAACCGTTTATTATTCTTTGAACTATGGTTGTTTGTTTTGCTATTTCTTGAAATTTTAAATTATCTAAAATATTTGTATCTCTACTGATTAATAATTGATTTTGTAATTCCGTAATGGATCCTGCTGCAATATAATAAAATTGAATCTTTTCTTTATTTCCCCTACGACTAAAGCCTTCTGCGATGTTTGATGTAATAGAAACTGCACATCTTCTCATTTGCGAAACTAACCCAAATTTTTCATCTTCAGGAAAAGATTTTGTAATTTTATAAATCATTAAAACTAATTTATGCCCTTCCTTCCAGGCATTCAAATCCGTAAACGATTTTATCTTTGTTTTTTCGTTTTCCATAATTTACAAATCTTAATTCATAATACATGATTCATAATTCATAACTACAGCAAGCTAGCTTGCTTACACCCCTTATCTAGTGCTTCATTCACCATCCCGTCTGCTACGGTATTTTTCTCACGAAAAACATGGCTAAAAGTTACTTTTTTAAAATCTAACATTAAATTCCAAATTTCTATAAAATATTTCTGAATTCTTTCTTCTTTTAATTTATATTCATGATTAAGTTGCTTTACTACAAGTTCACTATCCAAGAAACAATTTACTTCAAACTGCTTGGCCTTAACTTTTCCCAATAAAGCCTTAACTTTTTTCAGACCAAAAATCAATGCCTCGTACTCGGCATCATTGTTTGTTTTTATTCCAATACACTCTCCGTATTTTTTATTTAATGTTTCTATCCAAACACCAATTCCAGCTGGTCCAGGATTACCTCGCGAACCGCCATCGGTATAGATCACTATTTTATTTTCCATATAAATAAATAATAACACGAAATTATAAAACATAAAACATGTATCATGGTAACTCCTCATTGACCCCTTTTGTATCTTTTTTTACCCGTCTCTGCGAGTAATTTGAGTTTACCCCGTTGGCTAACTGGGGTACTCTCAAATTACGTGGCAGTCCAGAAAATCATAAATCATAGATATCTATATATTCCTGGATTGCCACGGTGGAGTACCACCTCGCAAAGACAGACCTGTTTTTATAGGGGTCAGTGAGAAGTTACGTATCATGAAACAAAACAATTAAAATTCTCTACCAAATAAAAAATCTTTTAGGAAAATGTTATTCCTAAAAGATTTTTTGTTTTTAATAAAACTTTGTCTGGTCACATCAGGTCATAATATCCAAAAACATTCCGCAAACATTTTGGCCCACTCTCCCTCTGAGAATCTTTAGGGCATGTTCTAAATTTTCAGTAAGCGAGAAAATATCCGTACCTATTTTACCAGGAGAGCCATCGCTTCTAATTACCTCTGTCGACATAACAACTTCAGGCACACCCTTATCATTCTTCTTGATTGTAATTTCAAATCTTAAAGATTTTCCATTATCAGTCATAATAACCCCCTCTTGAATTAATGACGATTGCATTTGCACCTATTAATATCCAAAAACAACGATTTGCCTTCCTTGCAATATACTCGAAAAACAATAAAAAATCAATAGCCTTACTCAATAAAAAACAATCAAGTAATAACCAAGAAAAGAGATATAAATTTTATTAAACTTTTCCCAAGGATTTATAAAGCATTCCAGTAAAAAATAAGACTCCTATTCCGCCAAGAATTAAAATCACTGGGTAATTCTGAAAAAATTGAATTCTGCTGATAATTAATTCAAAACCATAAAGAATCGAGGCAGTACTAAAAATAGCTAAAAAAGAAAATAATAGCGGGAAACGATGCAATACTGAATCCCTATAATGGATCAATTTTATATCTGCCTTTTTTGCTATATTTTCTATTTCTATAATTGGATCGGGGGTGTGCATATTTTTACAATGTTTAAATTAAAATTTATATTTTAAATATATCACAGTATTTGTAAACCAAAAATATTTATTCAAACAAAAAACCACCAGTCATGCTGAGGGTTTCTGTCTTGCCCGCTTTGCGGGCTTTAAATTAAATATATATCAAATACAGGTTCCACACTTTACGGATAAAATTTAATAAATCAACTCGAGAAGAGCGTTAAGAAACTTTGTCATGGAGCGAATGCGGAACACAAAGTTTTAGCGATGAGAGTTAGATTTATTTATTTTAGTAGTACGTGTGGCAGTTTTTGTAACTTTTTGCTGTCAAAAAGTTAGTAAAAAAAGCTTTTAATAGTAAGTCTTACATTTTAAGCACATAACAAATAAAACCATTCATTTTTCCTATTAATAAAAAACCACCCTTAATTCAGGCGGTTTTTTATCTAAGGTTTTTCTAAAATTATTTTACTTGCAATCCAGGTCCCATAGTTGAACAAAGAACCGCTTTGGCAATCAATTTTCCCTTTACCGCTTCTTGCTTGGATTTTTCAAGCGCGTCAATCAAAGAATCAAAATTTTCTTTTAATTGAGCTTCCGAGAAAGATACCTTACCAATAACCTGGTGAACATTTCCAGTATTATCATTTTTAAAACTTACTTTTCCTTTTTTAAGCATCTCTACAGCTTCCTTGATTTTATCGGTTACAGTATCAGTTTTTGGATTTGGCATTATTCCCTTTGGTCCAAGAATTTTAGCTACTGGAGCTAGTTTTGGCATCATTTCCGGAGTAGCCACCAAAATATCAAAATCAATTTTTCCCGCTTTAATATCATCGATCATCTCTGCTCCACCCACAACATCAGCTTTTGCATCCTTAGCCTCCTTAGCTTTTGTAGTAGTAATAACGGCAATTCTCTTAGTTTTACCTGTTCCATGTGGAAAAACCACTGAACCTCTAAGCTGTTGATCTCCTTTTTTTGGATCAATGTTAGTTTTTACATGTACTTCTACTGACTCATCAAAATTAGCGATCTTATTTTCTTTTACAATCGTAATTGCTTCTTCTAGAGAATAAATTTTATTCTTCTCTATTTTTTCAATTATTCCTTTGTACTTTTTTCCTCTTCTCATATTTTTTCGTGGTAATAATGAAAATAGTTTATAAAGTTCGTAAAGTTATAAAGTTTTTAAATTTAATTTTAAACTTTTGACTTTTAAACTGATTTCCTCCCACAAATATTTAAATTAATTAACTTATTATTTTGAGTGATTGAAAAACTTCTTCAATCACTCATTCCTCCTCAATTTTTGTAAACAACATCTTTGAGCTCGAGAATTTCTCTTATTGGTTGACGAAATTCTTTATCGGTAGCGCCATAAGATTGACTTGTCCATGAACATATCCGGTTATAATCCTCATGCTCATTAAAGTTAACTGCTATAGCGCCCATTACATCCGGCTTTCCCAGCTTGTCTTCAGCCTCAATCCATCTTTCAGCAGCACAGTCAACGGCATTCTGGTGACAGAATGACCTTCCGCTTATTTCCGTTGGTGCAACTAAAAATATCCCCGCATTCATCCAGCCAACAAAGTTATACGCATGATCTTTACTCAGAAGATCTCTTTCGTATTTCCTCCAATTATCACCATCTTTCTCCAACAAAAAAATTTTCATTACTCACCCCCTTGGCTCATGGAGCCCTTTTGTCCCAAGGAAAATATCCATACCTCTTTTTATAGCCATCCAAGACGAAAAAATAAAAAATGCATGCGATAAAAAATGATATAGAAACAAACTTAAATAGGTTATTCCAATTCAACTCCGAAAGAAAAACTGCTCCCATAAAAAAAATACATAGGAATGCAAGGAAAAATCCCACTTTTACCTCAAGTGAAACAACCCATTCGTCACGTTCTTCGTAAAATGGATTCTCCTGTTCTTTATTCAATACCATCTTTAATCTTTCAAAGAGCTCATTTATTTTTTTCATCATCCCTCCTTTTGAATTCGTGATTTCTCAAATTCTTATATTCCTAAATTCTCGATTTTTTAACCCTCAACTTTAATCCCCATTGATCGAGCTGTTCCTTCAATAATTTTCATCGCTGCCTCCACATCATCAGCGTTTAAATCCTCCATTTTTTTCTGCGCAATTTCTCTAACTTGATCTTTGGTAACTTTTCCAACCTTATCTTTCAAAGGATTACCTGCTCCCTTCTCAACTCCAGCGGCTTTTTTTAGCAAATCTGAAGCAGGAGAAGTTTTCATTATAAATGAAAAACTTCTGTCTTCATTCACGGTAATTTCCACCGGCACGATATCTCCCATTCTGTCTTGGCTCTTATTATTAAATTGAGCGCAAAAATCTTGGATGTTAACACCATGTTGTCCCAAAGCTGGTCCTACTGGTGGAGCTGGATTTGCTTTTCCAGCTGGTATTTGAAGTTTTATAACTGTTTTTGCCTTTGCCATTTTATTAGGTATTTAGCTAGTAGCTTCTTAGCTAGTAGTTAATTGTTATTAGTGTATTAGTAATTAGCTTTTTAGACAGTAGATTTTTAGGCTGGCTACAAGCTAACCCCTACAATCTACAAGCTAAATAATTATATTTTCTTAATTTGTAAAAAGTCCAATTCAACCGGAGTCTCTCGACCAAAGATTGAAACTGAGACCTTAACCTTTCCTCTCTCCTCGTCAATTTCCCTCACCTTTCCATCATGATCTTTGAATGGTCCATCGGTAATTTTAACTGATTCTCCTTCTTTAATATCCAATTTGTATTTAGGCTCAGAAACTCCAATTCTTTTCTTAAGAGCCTTAACTTCTTCCGGATCAATAGGAGTCGGAGTTGTTCCTAGACCAATAAATCCTGTAACATTGGGCGTGTTTCTAACCACGTACCAAGAAGCGTCTGTTACAATCATATCGACTAAAACGTATCCCGGATAAATTCTCTCCTCTACCGTTACTCTTTTACCACTCTTAATCTTAATCTTTTTTTCCTTGGGAACAATTACATCAAAAATTAAGTCCTGCATATCCATAGATTCAATTCTCTGCTTTAGATTATATGCCACATTGTCTTCATATCCGGAATAAGTGTGGAGTACATACCAAGCGCGACCATGATGTTGAGTTTGTTTTGCCATTTTATTAGGTATTTAGCTATTAGTTATTAGCTAGTAGCCATACTTAGATTATTAGTGATTATTTTTAGCTTTTTAGCTCCAAATTAGTGTTTCGCTCCTTAGTATCAATTAAAAATATTAATACTACCAGCTAAAAACTAATCTTCTACAAACTATTTTATAATAAAATTCTTCAAAATTGCGCCGAAAAGGTAATCCAAACTTCCCAAAAACAAAGAAATTACCACACTTACCGCAATTATTATCAGGGTATAATTCAATGTTTGTTTCTTAGTAGGCCAATTAACTTTTAATAATTCCGCCTTTGCTTCAATAACAAAATCAAAAATTTTTTTCATTGATTTTTCTTAATTTTTATGGCTATTTTTTAGCCTTTTTTAAAAAGCCTTTCGAGGCTTTTATGTAATAAATATATAGTATATTGGGGAATTTGTCAAATGTGAGATCTCTACGAAATACGAATTTTACGAAATTACGAATTTCCTCTTATTTTTTACCCGAAAGCAACCACATTATTTCTCTCCCAAAGAGGCCCAACATCTTTTGTGCACGAGGTTGTACTCCTGATTAACATAAAATAGATTAAGTTAATTTGGCATTATTTAATTGACATTTTAAAGAAAGAATGAGTAATATGAGATCAGTTCTATTAATCGCATCTTATGCAAAAAGATTAAATTTTTTCCAGGGAGGATGCCATGAAAGCTTTCTATATTAACGAGCATGGGAAATTGGTGCCCTACAACAATTCTGAAATAATAATTGGTGACGTCTTCAGGTTCTTGTATTATGCGCTACCCAGTGGTGGAATTTTGATCATGGCATTTATGGATTTTCCGGCAGGCAAATACCATACAGAAATTCATAAAAAAGTTTCTGGCGTAATTATTTCCGAGGATCAAAAGCCTGTTGGTGCTGGACTCTTATCTATTTCTCCCAAAGGAGTAAGATTTGAAGATTGGGAAAGCATGACCATGGAAATAAAAACGCCAAAAGAATATCGCCATGAAATTATAGATTTCTTTTTGCGCTGAGGACTAAGAAGACTATGTATTCATGATGGCCGCCAATTTCGTACAAACGAGATTGGCGATTTTTTATTTCGCAAAAAGCAATAAAACAATTGCACCTCCTCAATGACTCCTATAAAAAAAGGTATGTCTTTGCGATGTTTAAATTATCTCTAAAGATGATTTAAAACTCCTGACGTGGTAATCCAGGAGTATGTTCAGTTAAGAGTTCTATTTTTCTGGACTGCCGCGCAACTTGAGAGTACTCAAATTACTCGCAGAGACACAAGAAAAATAAAAAATATGAGGAAGCCAGTAAGGAGTTACGAACAATTTAACCCATCAATTAATTAACTATTTGACTATTTCTTATTTATCAATTTCAAAACCTTTGGGATCTTTTTGAAATCCTTTATTAAAGTCTCGCGCAATCCCCCATTATAAAGAGCAGCAGCTGGGTGATAAAGTGTAAAAAAAGTTTGCTCACCCAAACCGGGATAATTTCTCTTAATTGCTTTTCCATGAACCTCTGATATTTTTTTATCTGGTAAAAATAAATTCATCGAATGCCGGCCCAAGGTTATTATTAATTTCGGCTGAATAATTTTTATCTGTCCCTCAAGCCATGACCAACAAGCTGCTTTTTCTTCGGAAGTGGGATCACGATTTTCCGGAGGGCGACATTTCACTGTATTAGTAATATAAACATCTTCTCTTTTTAATTTTATAACTGCCAACATCTCATCCAGAAACTTTCCCGCCGCTCCTACAAATGGCACACCCAGCTCCTCTTCTTTTTTTCCGGGGGCTTCTCCGATAAACATAATCTCAGCGTTAGCGCTCCCAGAACCTGGAACCACTTGCTTGCATTGGCTTCTTAGAATGCATTTTCCACAAGCCAACATTTTTTTATTTAATTTTTCTAATTCTTTCTCCTTTCTCATAACTTTGAATTATAACTTTTAACTTTGCACTTTGAATTTTTAACTACTGCAGGTCATGCACTCTTATCAATTCAAACTTGTCAGTCTTAGTATCCCACACCGCAAAAGTAGGCAGATAAATTTCTCCCGCCACATTGCCCGGATTAAGCATGGTGCAATTAAATATATATTGATTTTTTCTAGCTTCAACAAGCTCAGTCCAGGGCTTATGAGTGTGTCCATAAAAAACGAAGTCATATTTACCGCTCTGGGCCAAGCGCCGAGCTTTATCGGGATAATGAACAAAAGCCACTCTTTTTCTTTCAATCTCTATTTCCCCAAAATCTCTAAACAAATTTATATTTTTATAAACATCTACATATTGAAATTCTCTAAGTTGCTCGTTATCCATATTGCCAAAAGTGTAGAAAATTTCTCCTTTAGATGAAGAGTTAAAATTATCAGCCATGAAATCCAAAGTTTCATCCGAGGCCAAGTCTCCGCAACAGATGATTTTTTTTATTTTTTCCCGCGCGCAATAATCCAAAACCTTTTTTAAATTGGTTTCATTATTGTGAACATCGGAAATTATAGCTATTTTCGTATAAACCATATTAACATATTAGCCAAAGGGTTTTATATTAAAGTTTAAATCCTATTTTATTGCTTTTGCTTGGCTTTTCCCCGGCTTGAGCGATAAGAATTTTTTTTATAGCATCAAAAACGGCTTGAAATTTATTGTCATATTTTCTTTCCATTGTCTCTATTTTTAAGCGCAATTCTTTATTATTAATAATCATTTCTCTTATTTTCGTGAAAGTGCGCATTATTTGAATATTAACCTGTATGGCGCGCTTGCTCTTTAAAACACTGGATAGCATAGCCACTCCTTGTTCAGTAAAAACTAATGGCATTTTTCTTAGACCCATCTTTTCCACATTGGATATCACAATTTGTGATTTCCAAATATTAAATTCTGATTTGAAAAGCTGAAACATGAAATCTTCTGGAAAACGATCTTTGTTTCGCCTGACAGCTTGGTTTAAAATTCTCGTTTCAACGCCATAAAGAACAGCCAAATCCCTATCAAACATGACTTTTTTACCTCTTATCAAAAATATTTTATTTTCAATTATGTCATCTGGTATGGAAATTTTGTTTTTCATGTTTTTATTTAAAAATTTAAAATTATTATTCCCGCAAAGATTTTAACAATTTTATATCTTCCACCACCTCATCATGCTCAGTTTCCAATATCATATCAATCTCATTTTCTTTGGCGAAGGAAACAATTTTTTGAAATGCTTCCAGTCCAATTAAGCCCTGGCCAATATGAGCATGTCTATCTCGATTAGAACCACATTCAGTCAGACTATCATTGGCATGGATTAATTTAATATTTTTTATTCCAATTTCTTTCTCAATTTTTTTGATAGTTTTATCAAAATCCCGCCAATCATAACCCGAGGCAAAACTGTGCTGAGTATCCAGGCAAATCCCGGCAATATTTTTATTTTTTACTTTTTTTATTATATGCGCCAGCTCTTTCAGATCATCTCCAATTATCGCGCCTGCTCCCGCACTATTTTCCAATAATAATTTGGCCGGCCCGACATAGCCCTCCAAAGTTTTGATTAGCATCTCGATTACTTTTTCTCGTCCCACTTCCTCTCCCAGATCTTTGGCAGAACCTAGATGAGTCATCACATATTTTGCGCCAAGCAAACTAGCCCTTTCTAATTCTTCTTGTATTGCTTTGACTGAGCCATATTGAATCCTGTTATTTCCCGAAGCGAAATTTATGTAATAAGGTGCATGAATATAGACCTCAGCAATTTTAAATTTTAAATTTTTAATTTTAAAATCCTCCACAATGTCCGGAGTAACTTTGGAAGAATTGCCTCCTTGTGGAGAACGCGAGAAAATCTGCATTACTTCGCAACCCAAATCATAAGCTCTTTGAGGCGCTTTATCTATTCTCCCATTAATTGATACATGACAACCTATTTTCATAAAATTTCTCCATCGATTGACGGATTAACACATTAATATACTAACATTTTATAAGCATAATTTCCAATTAGTACTAAATTTATTAATTTTCAATATTTGCAAACAATATATATTTTATTTAAATTATTACTTTTTCATTTTTTCGACATTTCATTTGACTCTTTTCTCTAATTATACTAATATTATTTGGGTTTGATAAATTAGACATTTTTCAACTACTACCTTGGAGGTATCTATGAAAACACAAGAAGAAGAATTCAACCCCTTTACAGGACTTCTAACCATTGAAGCGGTTGAGGCGAAATTGGACGAAATATTAAAACTATCAGGCGTTTTCTTTCAGGAATCACGTGACCCAAATGAAATAAAAAAACTTGCCCAAGAAGCTATCCAAAAAATTCAACAGAATTGAGGATGGTCCTTATGATGCCAGTCACACAAAACGGAAGCACGACCAAGTCGTCCTTCCGTTCGTTTTTTTATATAGAAAATTTTAATATTAAATCAATAACTTAAAATAAAAATTTATAAATTTTATGCCAGATTAGTTTTAATTTGTTATAAATAACCAGAGGTACAACCTCGAAAACCAAAGAGGTTGAACCTCTTTAAAATAGGAGTAAATTTAGTTAATTGCATATTATTTGCATATTCGCGTAATTCGCACAAATTCGCATCATTTGTATCATGTTAAACGATTTTCCATCCCTCCTTATCCTCCACAATCTTGCCCTTTATCTCAAAACCGCTAGCGAGTTTATGTCCGCCGCCTCCAAATTTATGAGCCACTTCCGACACATCCATCCCTTTATATTTTTCACTTCGCAAACTTCCTTTAATAATTCCTCCATCGCGCTCAGATAAAACCAATGAAAAATTAGTATCTGGCACGGTATTTAAAATTGAAGCTATTTCGGCTATATCTTCATAAGTCGCTTGGCATTCTTCTAAATCTTTTTTAGTTATCACAGTAGAAATCATTTTATTTTCCGGATTTATTTTGGCTTTCTCCAAAGCGCGTCCCCACAATTTTAAAGTTGAAAAACGATTGCTGGAAAAAATCATTTTAGAAATTTTAGCCACCGATGCTCCTCTGTTTAATAGTTTAGCGACCGTATGCATTACCTTGGGGGTAGTATTGGAATGTTGCAAATTACCAGTATCACCCAATATTCCCATCAAAAGAAGCGTAGCTATTTTACTGTTGATTTTTAAATTATGAAACTCAAAAAAATCAAAAACTATTTCCGAAACAGATGAATAACTTGCATCCACAATGTTTAAATCGCCTTCGCTTTTTACATCAGGATGATGATCAATTAAAACGATTACTTGATTTTCACTAAATCTATCGCGAATTTTTTCAAACCCTCTCTCCACGCTGTCTAGCGCGATAACCGAATCGAAACCCTCTAAATTAATTTTATCTGGATGCTGCAAATCATGATAAATAAATATTTTTATATATTCCGGCATTTGATCGAAACAGGCCACTTCCACATCTTTGCCGATTTCCTTTAAATAATAATAAAGAGCAAGATTTGAACCAATAGTATCGCTATCCGGACGGCTGTGCGCAAAAAGCAAAATCTTGTCAGATTTTTCTATTATGTACTTAAGTGTATTAAATTCTTTTTTAAACTTCATAAACTTACAGTGTACTCGTAGCGGTCAAACCGCCATCTTAGAACACTTAGCTACTTAAACAAAAAGGTCAACCACAAAGATCGACCATTTAAAGTTTAAAATCGCAAAACTACTCGTCTTCTATTCGTTTTCTATCTGCTTCAAAATTTTCTCTATTTCATCAGCTTCAACTTCAGTTTTGTCCAATTTAAAAACCAATTTTGGAAGTACCTTCATGTGCAATTTTTTATTTAAGATTCTTTGGATATTGCTCTTTTCATTTTTTAATGCCGTCATTACATAATCGCCTTCTTTTTCCGGAAAAACGCTTACGAATACGTTAGCATAACGCAAATCATTAGTGGTGTCAACCTTAAACACAGTCAAAAAAACACCTGGCTTTAAATCAAGTTCTCGGCTTAAAATCTCCCCCAATTGCTCTCGGATAAGAGAATTAACTTTTTGCATTCTGAAAGACATATAGTTTAGCTTTTTAGGTTTTAGGTTGTAGTTTTTTAGAGTTAAAATATAAATAATAGTTTCAAAAAATAATAAGCTACTACGCTAAATTGCTACTTAACTGATTTATAATTTTCTCCTCACTTCTTCTTCTTTATAAGAATATAAGACATCATCTACCATAAGTTTTGTTCCTCCTGCGAAAGTGATTCCACATTCATTTCCGGATTTAACTTCATCAGTAGGCTTTTTGTTTTGTTGTAAGTTTTCCAATACGCCCTTTCCGATTACTTCCTTGTCTCGCCTTACTTCCAGTAAAGATTTTTTAACTATCTTCCCTTCAATTACCTTTCCTCCTACAATCATATCGGTTTTTCCGTGCTTAAAGACAGCCAAAATTTTCATTCTTCCAAAATCAGTTCTGACAATTTCCGGAGGCAAGAGATCAGCCATATCATTCTTTATCACATCTACCAATTCATAAATAACATTATAAGATTTTATAATCACATTAGATTTTTCGGCCATTCTTTTGGCTACTGTCGTAGCTGTAACACTAAATCCATAAATAATTGCGCCTGTGCTTTCGGCCAGCTTAACATCCGATTCGGTAATATTTCCCACTCCGGTGTTTACATATTCCAAAACTACCTCATCTGATTTTATAGCAGAAATAATCTGATCAATTGCCTCAAGAGATCCTGGAACATCTGCCTTGATAATTACACTCAATCTTTTCAATTGATCATTATCTAAATTCTGATAAAGATCTTTTTTGCTTCTAATTATGTTTCGGCCATTTGATGAACCAAAGGCTCCCTTGGATCGCATTCTTAAAACAGTTTCTTTTTCCGCTACCTGAATAATATCATTAACTTCGGGAGTGCCATTGATACCCATAATTATAACAGGCTCAGAAGGTCCAGCTGATTCTATTTGTTTGCCGGTAAAGTCTTCCATTCTTTTTATACGTCCAAAAGTTTTTCCAATAACGATGTCTTGACCCACCTTTAAAATTCCGGTTTTAATCAAAACTGTTGAGATAGGTCCTGACTTAGGATCAAGGTGCGATTCTAAAACTACTCCCAAGCCATTATTTTTTCGACTAGCCTTCAACTCAAGAACCTCAGAAACCAACAGAATACTTTCCAATAATTCCTTGATTCCGATATTGTTTTTGGCGCTGATTTCATTGGCAATCACATCTCCGCCCCATTCTTCAATTACAATCTCCAACTCAGCTAATTCTTGTTTTACTCTCTGAGAATTAGCTTCAGGTTTATCAATTTTATTTATTGCCACAATTGTTGGGATTTTCTTTTCTTTTAAATAAGTTATTACCTCTCTGGTTTGCGGTCTCACTCCGTCATCCGCCGCCACTACCAATATAGCCACATCGGCGATACTAACACCTCTTTCGCGCATCGCGCTAAAAGCTTCATGCCCAGGAGTGTCCACAAAAGTAATAGTTTGTCCTTTTTTCTTTACTTGATAAGCGCTGATGTGCTGTGTGATCCCCCCTGCTTCACCGGCAGCCACATTTCCCTTGCGAATCGTATCCAAAAGAGTAGTTTTACCATGATCAACATGTCCCAAAATTGTTACAATCGGAGCACGAGGCGGTAAAACTTCATCTGATTCCTGTTCCTTTTTGCAAATGTCAGTTAGTTTCTCCAAAGTTATAGCTTGCCCTTCTTCAATTTCCAAATCTTCTTCTGTCTTAAAACCCAAATCTTGAGCGATGATGCTAGCTGTATCAAAATCAATTTCTTCGTTAATAGTAGCCATTATTCCATTTTTCATCAATTCAGTAATTACAACAGAAACAGACAAATTCAAAATCTCAGCAAACTTTTTTACAGTTACTGGATTGGGAATTTTTACGGTCTTTAATTCTTCTGTTTTTACTTCTGTCATAATAATAAAAAATGATATAAATCCTGTCGTTCGCGAACGACTGGATAAATCCCGTCACTCGTGAGTGACTGGATAAATCAAAACCACCCTCAGGCAGGTTGATATATATGAGTTAATTTAATTTATCTTATCCTTAGGCTAACATTTAAAAGCCAAGATGTAAAGTAAAATTTATAATTATATAAAATTATTGTGAATTTTATGGTATATTCTTTTTAAAAATTAATTATTAGTTTAGTTAACGAATTAGCGAGTTAACGAATTTATTAAAAAGATCGAGACCTCTCAACTCGTTAACTCGTTAATGCGTTAATAAGCAATGAAAAATTGTATTTAGAAATATTGACAAAAAGGCAAAAATATGCTAGTATTATATGTTATCAGATATATTGCCCTCTTAGTGTCCAAAACGGCATTTAGGCCCTAAACACGAGAGAAAAGGCATATTGATAGCAGGGGCGAAACTAAACTTGAGCCTCTAAAACGGGCTCTTTGACAACAGAATAAAAAAGGAGAAAAAATTATGTTTAGCTGGATAATACTCACAATAGTAATTACATTTTTTCTTATTGCACTTTTTCGCACTATAGTTTTTAAAGTTCCCGATGTTTACATTGGTCTTCCTTCAGATTTTTTTAGAGGACGAATCAAAAGAAAAAAAGAAGAAGGATACGAAATGGGAGATAGATCAAAAAAAAGTGGCATTTATTATTCAATGCCAATTAAATCCCCCTATTCTGAAGGAGTAAATTTTAAGCCACCGTGGTGGTCTGTTAAAATACTATCGAGAAACACTGAGACTAGAACCATAGAGCCGCGAGAATTTCCAGTTGGAAAAGGCGGAACCGTTATAGTAAGTGGCGTTATTCAGTATAGGATATCTTCCAGATCAGCCTACCGCTATGAAGAAGTAAATAAAACTGCCATAGAAAAAGGTCTTGATTCTGAGATTGAACAGATTATTCGTGGAACACTCGTTGATGAAGACGTTGATAGTGCCATAAAAAAAACTTTTGAGATTTCAGATAGTCTTGAAAGATTATGGAAATCAACCGACATAAGAACAAGGGAAGAAAAGGAGAGATCAGATGAACTCAAAGTGAAAAAAACTGAAAAAGGACTTACCGCAGAAGAAGATCTTGAGCTTTCTCAAATTTGCAACCCTCGTTCTAGGGATTTATTTGGAACACCAGTTACTTATGCCGAGCAGTCTTATGGCATAGAAGTTCTCAAAGCTAAAATTGAAAGAGTTGATCCCATAAAAGAACTCAAGGATGCTCGTGATGCAAAACAGACAGAGACCTACCAGAAGGAGAGTCAGAGCACAGAGTTTGCGCATTTACTGGAGAAGGTTACCTTACTAAAAGCTACTCTTCCTAAAATCTCTGATGCAGAAGCATGGGAAGCTATCCAAGTATGGCAACGTCAAACCACTAAAGACATTAAAACAATTAAGGTCGAAGGCACGGACTCCTTAACTGGAATTCTGGCTGGACTATTCGCTGGAGGGAAAAAAGATGACAAAAAAGAGTAAAATTGCTTTTTCTATCGCATTATTGATAGCGATCGCCACTGCTCTGTATTATTTTTGGGGAGTGTATAGTCCAGAAATAACTACGCCCCAAATAAAAAAACCGCTAATCGCTACAACTCATTATGTAATAGCGGCAATTATTCTCATACTTACCATTATCATGTTGGCAATCAGCCATCCAAACTGGTTTCTACCGTCATTAGTTTTTGCCCTATTGATTGTAATTACAGTTGTGATTTTTGAAAGTTTTGAAAATATTCCAAAGATAACTTTCCATAAATCAACAACGGCAGAAACCGGAGTGAAATCCAAAACCAGAGAACCCGCTTCGTCTGAATGGAAAGAAACTGAAAGAATAGTGATTAATTTCTCTAGATTAAAAATGAAGAGATTTAGTCAAAAACTTAACTTTCCGATAATTCCGGTTTTCCTAAATAGTAAGTTAGAAACTGGCGATTATCGGATAAAGTTAACTGGCAGTTGGGAGTTTTTTATGTCCAGCGGAAATTGGAGACAATTTCCTTGGCAAGGAAGAACTTTGCCCAATAGCTTGCCGGAATACCGCCCAGACAAAGAAAAAGAGTTCTGTGCAGTAATCCTTCTTAATAACGGAGAGGATATCACTCCTGTTAGCGATGAAGGGTTTCTCCTTACCTCTACAGGTTCTGTAAGCTTATCACTCAAAATTAATTTATTAATGAGAGCTGATGAATTTTACTCTGATCGCATAACTGACAGAGCAAGTAAGCTCACGTTATCCAACTCAGAGAAGGAACCTTTAACAATAATTATTGAAAAAGAGGTGGAGAAATAATAAAGCGGGAGCTCGCAATGCGAGCACCCGCTTTTTAAATTTAGATTTAAATTGCTATCGTTGTTGGAGGCTATTTATTATATTTCAATAAACTCTCTAATAAATATTCTATCTAAGTTAGAAGAATATTATTAAGATTTTTGCAATAAATAGACCTTGGGACCAACCCAAATCTTTCCCGCGCCTCTACATGCTGAACAGGGACCCGTTTCCCCATCTTTATTTTGCTGAGTAATGCCATATGATTTCATACAAGCAGCACAACCACAGGAACCTTTCCCCTTGCAATGTTTGCAACTACTAACGGTTGCTTCTTCCATAACAAATCCTCCAAAGTTAAATTTAGGAATTAATCTCTATTATAGAGAAATTACAATTTATATTATTCTAGAGAAAAAATTAGAAAAATGCAAGAAATATTGTAAATTATATAATATAACTGCAAAAATATATTTTAATAAAAAATAACAATGATTCAGTAAGCAACAAAAAATATTTCACAATTATATTAATAAAAAGTGTAAAAATAAAAAATTTGTATACTCGGGAACTGCATATCATCCAATAAATCCATTTTACTAGTGTTTGATTATTTTATATTATTTAAATAATTAATAATACGATGTAAAAAAATAAATTATAAATTCTAAAAAAAAGAATATCCACCTAATACAGTTAGGAAAATAAACTTTTAATTTCTATACCCCCTACTTATCTTCTGAAGGCAAAAAGATCTAAAATTTCTTTCATACGGAGAAAAGGAGAAAAAGGACGCAAAATTTTTCATCTCCATGATTTAAGGAAGATGCAAAAACGAGGCAATGCCTCGTCTCTACATAAAGATAAAGTATATATAAAAAATTTATAATTAAAAGAAATTGGCTACTTGCTTGACTAGTACCAATGCTCCCAATGCTACCGCAATTCCAATAATCGCCCATTTGGTCATCTTCTTAGCGGTTTCAATTTGTCCTTCATTTCCTGCAGCAGTAAGATAAGCAATTCCCGCTGCTACCAGCATAATAATTCCGAGCACCCCTGCAATACTAAGCAAAAAATTAAGCACATTAAGCGCAATCTGAGCAATACTTGGCGCTCCAGTAAGGGCTGCCTCTCCGGATGGATCTGCCCCCAAGATATCATAAATTTCTCTAAGAAAAGATGGCGCTGCAATTCCAAGTGCCAGTCCAACTACCGCTGCAAAAATTGCACTTTTGCCTAATTCCATTCGCTTGTCATTGCCAGCTGAGGTCATATATATAAGCGCTCCAATCACGATAAAAACCATCGAAATAACCACAATTATTCCTTGCAAATGAACAAGCAAAGCAGCCAGCATACCATCTACAGTTTCATATACTAAAGGATTTTCAAAACAAATTGTATCGGAGCTACCAGTTGGACAAGAAGCTAAAGCAAAATTCGAAAAACCAAAAGATAAAAAAACTCCCATCAAACAACTTGCTAATATTTTTTTAAAACCTAAAATTTTCATTTTTATTATTAAAATTATTTTTTAATCAAGTAAGGTATAAACGGTTTTTAGAATAACAATTCCAATGAGCGCCACTATTACCCCCACAATCGACCATTTCATATTTCTCTTAGCTGTTTCAATCATATTTTGATCTCCTGCTGCCAGCATATATTGCATTCCAGAAATCACAAAGGCAATAATAGCGATAACTCCAACTATTCTGAGCATCCAGTCCATTACATTATAAATAACCGTTTCCACTGGATCAATCCCGCCAGGATCAGGCAATCCAGTCCCGGTTGGGATGCAAACTCCAGATGTGCTATCCCAAGTTCCCGCTTCAGGACAGGTAACTGCCAAAACATTTCCCGCAATAAAAAACGAGCCCATAATTAGCAAGAGTATTATTTTTTTATTTTTCATAAATTAATCAAAATATAACTAAAAGAAAGAACCTTCCAACATAGAATCAGCTGCTTTAATTATTACATAACCCATAAGAGCTACGATCACGCCAACAATTGACCAGGTCATAGCGGTTTTGGCTCTATCTATTTGGTTAGAATCCCCGGCTGCTGTCATATATAATATTCCGGAAATTACAAAACCAATAATTCCAATAACACCCACAAGCAACAAGAGCCAGTTCATTATGCTTATTATTATATCAGACAAATCATCAGATTCAGGCAAGCCAGTCCCCGTCGGTACGCCATACTGAGCAAAAACAAAGAAAGGCATTATTAAAAAAATAATACTTAAAAATTTCATCAATAATATTTTTTTACTCCTCATTAGCATAATTTTGGTTTTTTAAGACAATCCTAAAAAGTACTAGAATCACCTCCAAGCATAGCATTAACTGCTTTAATTATTACATAGCCCATAAGCGCCACAATCACACCGACGATTGACCAAGTCATAGCAGTTTTGGCTCTATCTATTTGGTTAGAATCCCCAGCTGCTGTAAGATATAATATTCCGGAAATTACAAAACCGATAATTCCGATAACACCCACAAGTACCAAAAGCCAGTTCATTATATTAGTAACAATTTGCAAGATACCTCCATCTGGCAAACCTGCATCCCCTGCTTTACTGAGACCATTACTTGTTCCCCCTGTCCATTGTCCAAACGCTATGGATGGAAAAATAAGCGCTCCAAAAATCAAACTATACATTATTTTTTTTGTTTTCATTTTTTTCAAGAGGGGTTATTTTAAAAAATTAAATCGATTAAGATAACCCCTAAAAAATTTATAATATAAGACATTATTTTTCGAAAAGCCACAAGTTATATTTGCCGTAAATTATAAATAATTCATTCAATATAAACTCGTCCGTCGTAGCTTTAGCGAAGACCGGATTAAACTAGAATTCAGATGATTGTCCTCCCAACATTGAGTCAGCAGCTTTAATAATCACTACTCCTAAAAGAGCCACTATTACTCCCACTATTGACCAAGTCATCGCTTTTTTAGCTGTTCCAATCCTATCTTCATCACCAGCAGAGGTAAGGTAAAGAATTCCAGCAATAGCAAATCCTATCACTCCTAAGAAACCCACCATTCCCAAAATCCAAGACATGAATTTTTTTACAATGTCAGTAATGCTTCCTCCTGGTAGAGTTGTGTCAGCTGGCGGGGCATAAGCCAATAATAAAGCTGGAGCAAATAATCCCAAAGCAGCAATTGAATAAATTATTTTTTTTATTTTTATTTTCATAAGCTCACCTCCTTTCAATTTTGTTCACCCCCTTAAATTTTGCTTAATTCGCAATATTTAATTGGGGTTATTTTTATTTTTTTATTCCAACAAATCTCTTACTTGATAAAGAATAATCATCGCACCCAACGCTACAAATATTCCCACAATACAATACAAGAAATATTTTTTAGCTAACTTAATCTGGTCTTCATTTCCTCCAGCAGTAAAATACATTATAGATACAATCACTAGTGCTATTATAACAAGAGATCCAAAAATTCGCAACATGAAACTTAAAATATTTCCACCAACTTCCGCAAACGTCGGAGCATTGGCCATCACTTGAGCCTGAGCTGTTTCTATTATTTTCATATTGATTTAGTTATTAGGTGTTAGGGTTTAGTTTGTAGATATTATCTTATAGCTATATGGGGTTTAGTTATTTTATAAAAAATGAATTAAATATATTATAATTTATATTTTTTAGATTCATAAAAATATTCCTATATAACCTACTAACTACAAGCTACAAACTATTTAAACTATTTTCCCAAACAACTATCCTGATAACCTTGCACATTTTTCACATAAGGCTGGGTAGCTGTTCCAAATTCTCCCGCATTTATATGACATTGCCAAGCTGGAGTCGGCGGACTTGGGCAATCACTGGAAACAACAAAGGGATCTTTTTTTCCACTTCCGTTATTTGCCCTATTTCCTGTTCCCGCATTATAAGAGGCTATCAAGTCATCGTTTCCAGTATCATATTTATTATTGCCATAAGTTACAGTTTCTCCACTTTGGTTGATACTATTACCAATGGAGAAAGTAGACTTATATTTTTCAAGAGCGGCAGCATTATTTTTGATCATTTGAGTTGCGTGAGCGACACTCTCTTCTGGATGACTTTTCCAATATTCACAATCCCCTCCTTCAATTTGCATCAAACCACAACCATTTCCATTTTGGGCATTTGGATTACAAGTACTTTCACTCATCGCAACTCCTACCATTAAACATTTAAGATTAGAGTCTCCTCCTGACGCATCATTAAAAGCTTGTTCGTAAGGTTTGCAGGCTTCAGGAATTGTTCCTGGCGTTGGAGGAGTCGGAGGCGTAGGTGGTGTTGGCGGAGTAGGAGGCGTGGGTGGCGTGGGTGGCGTTGGAGGTGTGGGCGGAGCTGCGCCTCCTCCACACTGAAAATCATACCAATTAGTGACCCCTATTCCCAAATCAGCTTTCTTAGCAAATAACCATAAAACTGTATTCACAATTAACCATGCACCTAGCAC